>OBKS01000073.1_pt1 | contig 101582 bp, 103 predicted proteins | sample 1517381 | NCBI WGS metagenome assembly OBKS01 (sample SAMN04571686, study PRJEB22368) | human gut metagenome | biome: human gut; material: stool | host: Homo sapiens | place: Luxembourg | collected 2012-08-03 | reverse complement strand
TAACTTTTTCACGATAATTTTATTTTTATCGGGACGTTATCTCTAAATTTAACGTTTGCAAACAAAAAGAAGTTTTTTTCAAACCTCTTAAGCACTTGTTGAACCAAATCCACCAAGTCTAGTTCCAGTTGCCTGATCATCATCAACTATCAAGAACTTTTGAAAAATAACTTGTCCAACGGCATCTCCTTTTTTAATAATTACATCTTCATCACTCATGTTAAAGAATGCAAACATGAATTCTCCATCATTATCTGGATTTCCATAATAATCCGCATCAATTACTCCAACACCATTTGCAAGTACTAAATGTTTTTTTCCTGGATTACTTGATCTATTAGCTAGCATATACCATTCATCGTCCATACAATATGCTTTTAATCCTGTATGAATTAATGTTGGCTTACAACCATTTTTAAATGGTGGAATTATTGTGTCCTCTGCTGCTTCAACATCATAACCAGCACTTCTTGCTGTCTTTCTAATTGGGATATTAATATTCTTATCTTCCCACCCTTTAGCTACTTCAAAGCCTCTTACTTTTTCCATTTTATTTTTCCTTCCATAAAACTACTTTACCTTGTTTTTTCGATTTTTGAATGTCTATTACTCTTTGATTAGATGAACCACGCCACTCCAATCTAAAGTCATGAAGTTCATCCATATATCTTCCATCAACTAAAACATCTAGGTATTTCATTATTTCTTTATCTTTTAAATCTTCATAAAGGAATCCACTCCAAGCCCAAAGGTCTTTTTCAGGGAATCTTTCTTTAAACATCTTGGCAAGCTTAGTTACTCCTTCAATATTTTTAGGATGCATTGGCTCTCCACCTAAAATGGATAATCCTTGTATATACTCTTTTTCACACAAATCTAAGATAAAATTAATCTTTTCATCATTAAATTCACCTTTGCCTCCAGTAAAGCTGTGAGTTTCTGGATTAAAACAATTTTTGCAGTTAAATACACAGCCTTGTACAAATACAGAAACTCTTACTCCTGGACCATTTGATATATCCATTTTTCTAATTGTGTTATATCTCATGATTATGCCTCAGCATCTTTGTTATCAATATGAATAACCCTATCGTGGATTTCTTGTGTTCTTCCTTTATTCCAGAAGTTTGTACCAATATATCCACAAGTACGTCTTGCAACATTTAATGTATCATGGTTTCTATTACCACAGTTTGGACAATACCATTCAAGATTATCATCAAGCAATATTTCACCATCATAACCACATTCTTGGCAATAATCTGATTTAGTATTAAGTTCGGCATACATGATATTATCATATATAAATTTGATTACTTCCATTACAGAAGCTAAGTTGTTTGTTAAGTTAGGTGTTTCAATATAGCTTATAGCGCCACCTGGACTTAATTTTTGGAATTCACTTTCTAGTTTTAATTTAGTGAAGGCATCTATTTCTTCAAATACGGGAACATGATATGAATTTGTAATATAATCACGATCAGTTATTCCTTTAATCTTACCAAATCTCTCTCTTAAGCATTTTGCAAACTTATAAGTTGTTGCTTCAATTGGAGTTCCATAAACACTGTAGTCAATATCTTCATCTGCTTTCCATTCGTTACATTTATCATTTAATCTTTGCATTACTTTGATACCAAAATCATGTCCTGTTCCACCATCAGTGTGACTTGATCCTGTCATATATTTAACACATTCATAAAGGCCAGCATATCCAAGTGAAATTGTTGAATACCCATGATGTAAAAGTTCATGAATACACTCTCCTTTTTTTAATCTTGCAAGTGCACCATTTTGCCATAATATAGGTGCTACATCACTTGATACTTTAGATAAACGTTTATGTCTAATTTGAAGAGCTCTATGACAAAGTTCAAGTCTATCATCTAAAATTTTCCAAAATAAATCAGGATCTTTTTCACTTGATAAAGCTACATCAACAAGATTAATTGTTACAACACCTTGATTAAATCTACCATAGTATTTAGGCTTTCCTTCTTCATCTACATATGGTGTTAAGAAAGAACGACATCCCATACATGGAAAACATTGACCATTTCCATTTTTATCAATTTTTGTAGCCTTCATTACTTTTTCAGAAATATAATCTGGTACCATACGTTTTGCAGTACATTCAGCGGCTAATTTAGTCAAATAATAATATTTTCCTTTTGGATTAACATTATCTTCTTCAAGTACATAAAGAAGCTTTGGAAATGCTGGTGTGATATATACACCCTTTTCATTTTTCATTCCTTGAATTCTTTGTTTTAACACTTCTTCAATAATCATTGCAAGTTCTTCTTTATATTCATCAGTTTCTCCTAAATATAAACAAACACTTAAGAAAGGAGCTTGTCCATTAGTAGTTGTCATAGAGTTAATTTGATATTGGAAAGTTTGAACACCATCAATTATTTCTTTTTTTAAGTCTTCTTCAACAAATTTTTCTTGTTGTTCTTCAGTTAAACCTCTTTTTTTATATTTTTTCTTGTAGTATTCACGACTTGATCTTACAAATGGTGCAAGATGTGTCATTGTAATTGTACATCCACCATATTGGCTTGAATTTACTGCTGTAATTAATTGAGTCGCAATTGTCATAGCTGTTAAAAATCTATGTGGTTTTTCAATCATTACTCCATTGATATTTGTTCCATTTTGAAGCATATCTTCTAAATTTATTAAATCACAGTTATGTAATGCATTTTGAGCAAAATAGTCTGCGTCATGAAAATGAATTAAACCTTCATCATGAGCTTTTACAATTTCCTCTGGAAGCAAGAATCTTCTTGTAATGTCTGTTGATGTAATTCCTGCTAAATAATCTCTTTGAGTTGTCACTATTTTGGCATTTTTGTTAGAATTTTCAGTATTCCAATATTCACTTTCTCCTTCAATAAGCTCTTTGATTGAAAGATCAGTTGTATTACTTCTTCTTACTAATTCTCTTGTATATCTATAAGTTATATATTGTTTAGCTAATGCATATTTTCCTAAGCTCATTAAGCGCATCTCAATTATATCTTGAATATCTTCTACAAGAATTCTTTTCTTTTTCAAACCTTCAATATATTTTATTATATTTCTTATTTGAATATCTGTTACGCGATCTTCTTCAGCAACCTCACTGTTGGCTTTCTTTATCGCAATTTCAATTTTTTCTGGACAATAATCGACCATATGTCCATCTCTTTTAATTACCTTCATATTAATTTTACCTCCACCTTAATACGTTCTAAATATAACACAAATACCATTTTTGTTATTGTTGCAATTGCAACAATTTTATATTTTTGATAAAATTTTACTATAGAGGTGTAAAATGGAAAAATTATTTGACAAAATAAATGACAATGAAAGAAATTTAATATTAAAAGAGTTTGAAGCAGCAACCGTAAATTATAAAAAAAATCAATTAGTTTTATCATCAGTAAAAGCTAATATTATTGGAATCGTTTTGGAAGGATTAATACAAATAGTTAAAACCGATTATGACGGGAATTCTATAATATCTGAGGAAATAAGTGAAGGAAAAGTATTTGGAACTATGCTTAACAATCTAGATGATAATGAATGTTCAATTATTGCCAAAGAAGATAGTAAAATTTTAATTATCGAATACGATATGATTTCTTCTTCCAATAATTTTAAACCATATATTACGAAGTTTTTAAAAAACCTTTTAAATATTACAACTGATATAGTTAAAGAAAAAAATGACCATATTCAAATATTAACTAAAAGATCAATTAGAGATAAGATTTTAGAATATATCAATATAAATAGAGTCCCTGGTTCAAAAATTATTTATTTACCATTTTCATATACTGACTTTGCCAATTATTTAGCTGTTGATAGATGTGCGATGAGTCGTGAACTAAAGAATTTAAAGGAAGATGGAATAATTGAAACTAAAGGAAAAAAAATATATCTTAACATTTAGATATATTCTTTTTTATTATTCTTTTTATTTTTTCTTTATCAATTTCATATATTTTATCATTTTCATCTTTTACACAAACTTTAGAAAAGTAATCTAAACATCCTTTTATACCTTCATTATATGTTTGTTCATCTATCTCTCCCGACTCATAATTTCTTACTATATGTTTTATTGCAAGTTCTAATAAATAAAAGCATATATAATTGAAACTAGCAGCAATACCTTTTATATTCGGATTTTCTGAATCATCTGAATAATAATTTTCAAAACAGATTTTATCAAATGCTTTAATAAATTTATCAGTTTTTTTAAAGCCATTAAAATCTACTAAATAAGCATAAAAGGTATAAAAGTCAGCAGCAAAGTAACATTTGAATAAAAAATTTCCTAATATATCATATAAAATGCTGCAAAGAAATTTTTCAACCACATACGTATCACTTATTTCATCATGATTTTTAGTTATTCCTTTAAATAACATTTCGTCTAAAAGGACTGTTACACCTTCATTTAGTCCAGTTCCTATTCTTTCGCAATTTTCATCTATTACACTTAAACCTGAGTAAACCATGTTATCAGTTCTCAAAGTGCTTGAAGCATGTAATAATTCGTGCCATATGCAATCAATGTAATTTCTTTTCTTTACAAGTATGTTATTTGAAAATAAATCATACATAGCTTCTTCGTCATTTGGAAAACTTCTACATGTAATGACGTTCAAAGTCTTACAATTATCTTCAAAAATAGTCGCTGAAAATTCTTTTCTTTTTAGTCTTTCTATAAATACTTTTTTTATTTTAGATTCATTAAATAATCTATTATTTTTCTCTTTACTTTTTAATTCTTTATACTCAAAATAGTTCATACAATTCACCTTGGTCCACTATTATATCAAAAAACAGAAGAAATGTTAATCTTCTGTATATTTGTTGTATTTTTTAAATTCAGCATCAGTATCTAGTTTAGTTTCTGATAAAGATTTAAATAGTTTCTTTTGTTCTCTATCAAGTTTTGTTGGAATTATTACTTTTATTATTCCATACATATCACCTTTACGACCAGTTTTTTCGTCATCTACGCCTTTTCCTCTAAATTTAAATTTATCACCATTTTGGCAACCAGCAGGGATTTCAGAAATAATTGTTCCTTGAATAGTTGGAATTTCTTTTTTACATCCAAGTGTAGCTTCGGCAACTGTTAATGGAATAGTTACATATACATCTCTTCCTTCACGAGTAAATATCTCATGATTAGCAACTTTAAACTCGATGTAAATATCTCCATTTGGTCCTCCATTTGCTCCAACGCCAGCTTTTCCTGCCATACGCATTGTATCACCATTTTCAACTCCACGTGGTACATGTAAGTTGAAAGTCTTGCTTATATTGTTATAACCTTTTCCCGAGCAAGCAGCACATTTTTCTGTAAATGTATAACCATTTCCTCCACAGTTTGGACAAGTTGTTTCAGTTTGGAAAATACCAAACATAGTTCTTTGTTCAGATACTACTCTACCACGACCTTTACAAGTTGAACAAGTTGTTTGACCAGATCCACCTAAACCATTACAAGATTTACAAGCATCATTGATATTAACTTTAAACGTTTTATCACAACCATAAACAGCTTCATCAAAAGTTAAGCTCATTTTAACTACAACATCTTCACCTTTTTGTTTACGAGGTCCACGACTTTTTCTTCCTCCACCCATCATGGATTCAAAAATGCTTCCTAAATCAAAGTCATCAAAATCAAAGCCAGAGAATCCTTCAAAGCCTCCAAATCCAGAAGCTCCTCCACCAGTTCCATCAAAAGCAGCATGTCCAAATTGATCATATTGGCTTCTCTTTTGCTTATCGCTTAAAACAGCGTAAGCTTCACCGATTTCTTTAAATTTTTCTTCGGCCCCAGGTTCTTTATTTATATCTGGATGATATTGCTTAGCAAGTTTTCTAAATGCACGTTTTATTTCTTCGTCTGTTGCTGTTTTAGACACTCCTAAAACCTCATAGTAATCTCTTTTACTTGCAGCCATATTAACTCTCCTTTACTTCTTTAAATTTATCTAAAAGTGAATCATAGAAGTCCATTGCTTCTTCATAAATGGTTTTATCCTCTAAATTAACACCTAAAACTTTATAAGCATCTTCTACACTTACATCTGAACCAATTTTTAAGAATTCTAGATATTTATCCAATACCTCTTTATTTCCTTCAATAATATTTTTAGCTATGAATGAGGCAACAGATGCCGATATAGAATAGCTATATAAATAGAAATTTCTAAAATAATGTCCTCTTAAACACCATCCGTTTTTTTGATATTCATGATCTAAAGATTCTTTATTATTAAAATTTAATATTTCTTTTTCTACCAAATTATCCAACAAAGCTGCTGTTAAAGAGCCACCTTTTTCAACTATATCATACATTTTTCTCTCAATGTTTCCTTCAATTACAGCTCCAATTATATTAGCATCAATTATATCGATGGCATTAGAAAGTCCCGTTAAAGCCTCATCTTTATCGCCTAAATTAGACATATAATAAGATAATATGAATTCATTTGTTAAAGATGCAACTTCACCAGTTAATGAACTATTTGTAGAATAAAGTGGCATATTATTTTCAACAATATATTGATGATTTACATTATGTCCACCCTCATGAGCAATTGTTGATACATTATTAAAATTTCCATTAAAACTCATAAGTATTTTACCATCATGTTCATTAAATGCTGAGACACTGTAGGCTCCATTAGTTTTTCCTTTATATTGGCAGAAATCTATACTTTTTGAATCAAAGACATGTTTAAAATGTCTTAGATAATCCTCTCCTAAAGGAGCTAATGCTTTAAATAAAAGTTCTTTTGCGTCCTCAATCGTATATTCTTTGTTATCTTTAGCTAAATCAAGTACACTATCCCATGGCATCAATTTATCTAGACCTAAAACTTCCCCTCTTAATTTCTTAGCTTTTACATTAAGGTCTTTACGTTCTTCAACAACACTTGTTAATGTGTCAAAGACTTTTTCGGGTAATTTTATAGAAAATAGTTTTCTCTCCCATGAGCTATTAAAATGATATATTTTGGCAATAGCAACATGCTCTTTTACATAATCATTTAAAGCGATTGCAATAATTGGGGCATATCTTCTAACGACGCTGTGAAATTGTAAATAAATTTCTTTACGCTTTTCTCTTCCACTTTTTTTCATTAACTTACGATAATTAGTTAAAGTAAGAGTTTCTTCCGTACCATCTTCTAGTGTTACTTTACCATAATCGTTACAACTGTTTAAAATAGTTGATTGTATACTTGAATATGTACCAAGGTTACCTGCTAATAAAGATCCAACTCTTTCTTCATCTTCAGTCAAAGAATGATCTTTAAAACGATAACTCTCATCCAAATAACTCTTATATTTAAGCAAAGATTCATCTTTAAATAAAGATTCATACTCCTCTTTACTTAAAGCAATTAATTCTGGTGTAAAGAAACTTGATTCATATACATATTCAGTTAATAGATTTAGTACATTTAATCTTTTTTCTTTAGCTTCATCGTTTGCTAAATCTTCATCTTGAAGAAGATATGTATAAGCATCTAATCTTTCTAAGCATCCACCTAATTCAATATCAAATTCCATATATTCACGTAATTTTTTGCTATCTTTAGTACAACCTACAAAGTCTTTTAATTTTTTTAAATTTTCTTTAACAAAATTTATCTTCGCTTGATAATCTTTTTCATCTTTAACAAAATTGGATAAATCCCATTTATATTTTTCAGGTACTTCTTTTCTACTATTATAACTTTTCACTTGATCCACTCCTATAAATTGTCTAAAAGTTCTAGTCACCTAGAACTTTTAAACTACTATTTTTCATTTTTAATTTTTGTCAACAAATTCAGCATTTGTTACATCTTCAGCTTGATCATTATTTGATGATTCAGCACCTTGAGCATTTTGAGCATTCTTAGCTGCTTCTTCATAAACTCTTCCAGCTAAAGCCATAGCTTTTTCATTTAATTTAGTTGTTTTATCTTTAATGTCATCAACATTGTCACCTTCAAGTGCTTTTCTTAAGTCAGTTGTTAATTCTTCAATTTCTTTCTTTTCATCTTCAGTAACTTTTTCACCTAAATCACGAATAGCGCCTTCAGCGGCAAATATTGTTTGATCAGCTTCATTCTTAGCATCAGCTAATGCTTTTCTCTTTTCATCGGCATCTTTATTAGCTTCTGCTTCTTTCATCATCTTATCGATTTCTTCATCACTTAAGTTAGTGTTAGAAGTGATTGTGATTTTTTGTTCTTTTCCAGTTCCTAAATCTTTAGCTTTAACATTAACAATACCATTAGCATCGATATCAAATGTAACTTCGATTTGAGGCATACCTCTTCTTGCAGGAGGAATATCAGTTAATTGGAATCTTCCAAGTGTTTTATTATCAGCAGCCATTGGTCTTTCACCTTGTAATACATGAATATCTACAGCTGGTTGATTATCTTGAGCAGTTGAGAATACTTGACTCTTACTTGTTGGAATTGTTGTATTTCTTGGAATTAATACAGTCATTACATCTCCAAGAGTTTCAATACCAAGTGAAAGTGGAGTTACATCTAGAAGTACTAAGTCTTCTACTTCACCAGTTAATACACCACCTTGAATTGCAGCACCCATAGCAACAACTTCATCAGGGTTAACACTTTTATTTGGTTCTTTTCCTAATTCTTTTTTAACTAAGTCTTGAATATAAGGAATACGAGTTGAACCACCAACTAATACAACTTGATCAATGTCAGAAGCAGATAATTTAGCATCTTTCATTGCTTTTCTTACTGAATCTAGAGTTGAATCAAATAAGTCTTTATTTAAACTTTCGAATTTAGCACGAGATAATTCGCCTTCATAGTTAACAGGTGAACCATTAACTTGTGCAATAAATGGAAGTGAAATTGTAGCCATTGTAGCATTTGATAAATCTTTTTTAGCTTTTTCAGCTTCGTCTTTAATTCTTTGCATTGCCATTTGGTCACCAGTAACATCAGCACCAGTTTCTTTTTTAATTTCACCAACAATGTAATCCATTACACGTTTATCAAAGTCATCTCCACCAAGTCTATTATTACCACTTGTTGCTTTAACTTCATAAACACCATCACCTAATTCAAGGATAGATACATCGAATGTTCCACCACCTAAATCGTATACAAGAATAGTTTGTAGTTTGTCTTGTTTATCAAGTCCATATGCTAATGCAGCAGCTGTTGGTTCATTAACAATTCTTTCAACTTCAAGTCCAGCAATTTTACCAGCATTTTTAGTAGCTTGTCTTTCAGCATCATTGAAGTATGCAGGAACTGTAATAACTGCTTTTGTAACAGGTTCTCCTAAATAAGCTTCTGCGTCTTTTTTAATCTTAGCTAAGATTTTAGCACTTATTTCCTCTGGTTTAAAAGTTTTACCCATAGCAGATACAGTTTTATTTGTACCCATTAATCTTTTAATTGATGAAATAGTATTATCAGCATTTGTAACTGCTTGTCTTTTTGCTTGAATACCTACAAGTTCATCACCTTTTTTAGTGAACGCTACTACTGATGGAGTAGTTCTATCCCCTTCTGCATTTGCAATAACTGTTGGAGTTCCTCCTTCAAGTACTGCACAACAACTATTAGTTGTTCCTAAGTCAATTCCTATTATTTTTCCCATAATTTATCACCTTTCCTATTCAGATACTTTAACCATGGCTGGTCTAAGTACTTTATCTTTATATTTATATCCTTTTTGTAATACTTCTATTACTATTCCAGATTCTACATCTTCACTTTTTTCTGTTAATACAGCTTGATGTACTTCTGGATCAAAAGTTTCATTTAATGAAACTATTTCCTTAACTTCATTTGCTTCTAATATATTTAAAATATTTGTATATATCATGGCAAATCCTTTTAAGAATTCACGATTTTCATCGTTTTCCATACTTAATGCTCTTTCAAAATTATCTATAATTGGAAGCAAGCTTTTAAGTATATCTTCATTCGCGTATTTTCTATACATAGCTAATGTATCATCACTTCTTTTTTTGATATTCATCATTTCTGCTTGTATACGCATACGTTTATCTTTTTCTTCAGCAACTTCTTGCTTTAGTTTTTCTATCTCTTCTATTCTTTTATCTTTTTTTGGAGTATGTTCTTTTTTTACTTCCGTTTTTGTATTCTTAGTCTTATTTTCTTCTTTCATAAGTCACTCTCCATTATTTTTCAATATAATTTTTTAAGAAATTAAGCAAGGTTACAACTTTATCATATTCCATTCTCTTTGGTCCGATAATTGCAAGTGTACCTTCATCATTTCCTACCTTGTAATGAGTCTTTATTATGGTAACATCTTTATCAAATTCAGTTTCTTCACCAATGTAAACATTAATTCCTTCATCAGTAGTGTTAATATTTTTAACAAGTTCTTGATTTTCAAGCTTACTGATCATTTCTTTTAATTTACTTGGTTCTTCATATTCTTTATAGTCAAGCAAATTGGTTTTACCACTGAATATGATATCTGAATTGTCCATAGTAAAGTCATGAAATGCATTTTGGAAAAAACTACAAACTTCTTCATAACGTTTAATAACGTCTTTAATTTTAGGCTTAACTTCTAGTTCAAGTCTTTCTGAAACTTTATCAATTGGAGTACCTACTAAAAATTTATTAATTATTTCACTAGTTTTTATAAGTTCTCGCATATTGATATTGTCTGGAATTATAACTTGTTTATTTTCAACAACTCCCTTATTAGTTACTAAAAGCGCAACTACACGTTTTTCATCTTCATCTTCATTTATCGGAATAATGCTTATTTGTTTTAAAGTATTATCACTTTTTGAAGGTCCAATAACAACGCTTGTATAATGAGTTATATCACTTATAATCTCCATACATTTTGTTACAGCATCTGATACCACAAGTTCATTATTTGAAAGTATTTGTTGAAGCTTTATAACATCTTCGCCAGTTATCTCTTTCGGTTTCATTAAGTTATTAACATAATATTTATAACCTGCTTCTGAAGGAATTCTTCCACTAGAAGTATGTTCTTTTTCTAAGTATCCAAGGTTTTCAAGTTCAGCCATATCATTACGAATAGTTGCGCTTGAAACTTTAAACTCATCAACTAAAGATTTTGAACCAACTGGTCTAAATGTTTGAATATAAGTTTCAACTATTTCTTTTAATAGTTGTTCTTGTCTTTCTCCCAAAATCATCACTTCCTGGCACTCATATTTCCCAAGTGCTAGAATAAGTATAAAACAAAAATTAGCACTTGTCAATACTAGAGTGCTAATTTATTTAAATATTTTACAAAATTTTAAAATTAGGCAATTCTAAATGCTGGAGAAATACCATAAGAATTATTAGCACTGGCGATTCCCAAGCCACCACCATCTCCTACATAACAAAAAGCGTATGATCTGTCCAAATCAGCTGATCGAGTCCACCATTTTGAATCAACTCCATTATATTGTTTTTCTGATCCTACATAACTGCTTGTTGTTACTCCCAAATTTTTATAATAATCTAATTGTCTTGATGTTCCCACTGACGTATCAGATGATGCTTTTGTTGAACTTGCAAAATTACTATATATTTCTTCGTTTGACAACAAATATAATTTATCTTGTGTTTCAAAATTTTCAGAATCTCTTAGTCCATGTGCTGATATTACTTTTGTTGGTGCTATTACATTTTGTAAGTCACTTTGAAGGGATTTATATATTGTTTCATTTATATAAGTTCGTAATTCTGAATCTTTCCATCCCCCTACATTTGTACCTGTGCTATTAACTTGTTGATTTGTTATTATATCAGCAAATTCTACTACAAATCCACATGCTGTTTCACTTGTTTCTCCATTTGTACATATACTCTTATTTGCTATTCTAACTATATGTGTTCCAAAAGATCCTAAATCAACTTCTTTAGTATCTCCTACATTGTAAGAATCCGTGTTTCCTGTTTGAATTGCATTTTGTATTGTTTTCCACGAATCTGTTGAAAATGATACTGGATTAGGAGTGCCTTGACCCAATTCATCTCTTTCTATTGCATTAAATTCTAATGTACATACATATTCTTCTTTTACTTCTTCTGTTGCTGTTTTATTTAATGTTACTGTTAATGTTCCAGTTAATGTTTCTTTTGCTTTAACTACTGTTGCTTTTCCTTCTAGTTCATTTTTTATACTTGTATATTTTGCTGTTGTATTATCTTTTACTTTACAATTAACTGTTACTTCAGCATCGTAGTTGCTTGAATTATTTGTTACTTCATAATTTAACACTGAAGTTTGATTTAATGTTTTTAAATCACTTGTTTCAAATGTAATTACTTTCTTTGTATCATCTATTACATTTGCATATACATCCGTTCCATCTAATGAAGCAGACGTAAAAATAACACTAAAATCTTCTGTATTTTCACTTACCTTTGTAGACCCATTTATTATTAAAGTTGTACTAATTGCTGCAAAACCTACACACATTATTAAAATTGCAATTACTATTGCACTCTTTCTTTTCATATTTTACACACACCATTCTATACTAAGTATAAATGTAAATAATGTTTTTTACAATTAAATTGTTGTATTTTTACAAACCATTTACTTATAATCTGTTCTTATATAACATTTAATAAAATCTGTTTCTAAATCGTCAACTTGTTCAATTACTATAGTTTCTCTTATACTTTCGTGGCTTTTAATTAAATAATGATTTAAATTACTTCTAATAATATATGAATCTGTATTATTACAATCTAATGTAGCATATAAATCATATTTTTTAGCGCTATTGTATAGTAAAATATCTATTTTATTAACACTATCTAAAAGTGAAGAATCTATTAATAAATAATTATCTTTAAGAATATTATTTAAATGAACATTTGGTGAATTCACATCTTTAATAATAATATCTTCATGCATAATAGATTTGCTTCCTTCAAAAAACATCATTGAAACTACAACTATTAAAATAACAATTAATGTTATAAATATATTTTTTTTATTCATATTCCACCTCTTACTAAAAAGAATACTATTTCTAGTATTCATAAGTTCCGTGCAATTTTGTTAGTTGTTCATTTGTTAATGGTTCAATTTCCCACTTATTATTATTTTTATTCAAATTTAAATCTAACGTATAACTTACTTTATCGGTTGTATCTAAAAGTTTATTTATTTTATATTTTAAAAATTTGGATAAGTCTATATCTCCTTTTGAATCAATGAATTCTTGGCTATTGGAAGAAAAATATTCTCCAGCTTCTTTATTAGTTTTATAGTAATCATATACAGTTATCTCTACGGTTACAGTAGCTTTATCACCATCTATTCTTTCTCCTTTAATTTTATAAGACATATTTGAATACTGTCTTGTATAAATTTCACGATATTCTTTTATTGTTGCTTCGTCTAAGTTTTCGCCACTTAAATAATTGTTTAATTCGTCAATAACAACTTGATCATTATTTTTGTATTTACTTAAGAAATCTTTAACCGCATCGCTTGGTCCCCCAGGAACTAACGAACAACCAGTAATAATAATTATACTTAATATTATTAATAAAATCTTTTTCATTTTTTATCTCCTTATATTTTAATTATTCACTAAACAAGAATTTTTATACATTAAAAAAACGAAAAATTAATTTTCGTTTCTAGTCGCGATTACTTTACATTCATAACTTTCAGTTGTTTCTAAAGTAACAGCTTTATTTAGTGTTATTGTTGCCTCTCCCGTTAATTTGTCTGATGCATCCAAAGTTGTTAAACCTGAAGTAATGACATTATTAATACTAGTATATTCTTGTTTATCAGGTATGCATTTAATTTCAATCGATGCTCCGGATTTTTCACTCTTATTAGTAATTTCATATTTGAGTTTGGATGTATCACTAATATTTTTTAAATCCTTGCTAGTAAAAGTGATTGTCTTTTTATCTTCACTTAAAGCAGATGTATCATAAATGTTAATTCCATCTAATATAGCATCAGTAAATATAACTTCAAAATTACTATTGCCTACATTAATATTTCCATTAATTACTAACGTTGTTGAAACAATAGCAAAACCAATCGCTAACATTAAAATAGTAATCATTATTGCAATCTTCTTTTTCATATTTTACTTCCCTTTTAAAAGAAAAGAAGCCTATTCAGCTTCCTTTTCTTCAGAAACAACCAATGGTTCACCATCTAAGATTTTATCAGCAACTATATCAGAAAATTCTTCAATTAACTCTTCGTATAGTTTTTGATCTTCAACGCTTTTTAAGAATTCTTCCTCACCATTTACAATTGCTTCAAATATTAAATATTCGTCTGTTGGAGTCTCATTTTCTAAAACTCTTACTGCATAAAGATATCTTACGCCATTTTTTTCTGTTTCTTCTAGTAACAAGTATTCCTTGCCATCTTCTAAAGTCACAATATTGCCAACCATTATCATACTATAAAGTTCTTCCTTTCTCTTCTTCAACTTCTGGATTTTCACTATTTTCTAATTCTGCATTCATTTTTTCGTATTCTTCATGTATTCTAGAACTATTTGCATTCAAATTATCACCAACAGTTATTCCACTTGTGAAGTTTTTTAATTCTTCTTCGTTAGGTAAAACACTTTGCAAATCCTTAGAATTATCTATATCATCTACATCTACATCAGCAAAAGCACTTGGTGTTTCTTCTTGAGAATCTTTCGCAGATGTTTTTTCTTCCTCAACTGGTTTTGGTTCTACTGTTTCTTCTTTTTGTTCTTCGTTTTCTTTTTCTTCAGGATTTTGTTGTTCATTTTTATCATCAGGATTTTGTTGTGAACTAGCTTTTTCTTCAGTTTCTTCTTTATTTTCCTCTTTGTTCTCTTCTTTATTTTCAGTTTTATCGTTTTCTAGATTTTCTATTTCTTTAAAATCAACATCTATAACTTCTGTTGATTTTTCAGGTTGCATAGAATTTGAAAAATCTGTAGCTATTTTATCTTCGTCTTGTTTAAAGAAAGATGTAAAAGTTTTGCCAAAAGCATTAAATTTTTTTCTATCATGAATTGAGTATACGCCACCGATTTGTTGATAAGCAGCTTCTACATTATCAAGAGTTACTTTTTGACAATACTCTAGAGGAGGTTTTTGTGTTATAAATCCAATTTTTTCCTCATATTCCTTCATTTGTTCAGGAGTCGCAAGATTTCTCTTGTCATTTTCAAATTTTTGGTCTAAATCTGCTTGTAGTGCCTCAGCAATTTTTCTTACCTCAGGATTTGGATTGCTAAGATCTTCAGAAGTAATCTTTGTAGATAAGTCATTATTTACGCAGAAATATACTGATTTAGTATCTTTGTCAACTTTTACTATTAAACCATGCTTATCAGCTATTGATGATAATGATTTTCTAACTTTGTAAGATTTAAATGCTGATGCTCCATTTATAATTGCATTAGCAGCACCATATGCTGCAACAGCTGCTGGCACTATACCAAAAAGTGACATTCCTGCTAGTGCAGTTGCGGTTACAGTTGCTACTGTTCCAGTAATTGCAACCCCAGTTTTAAGTAAATTTCTTGTTCTTATTACTTTTTGAACAACAACATCTGGCTTAAGTTGTTCTGGTTCAGGTTGATCTATTTCGGGTTGATCTGATTCAGGTTGATCTGATTCAGGTTGATCTATTTCGGGTTGATCTGGTTCAGGTTGATCTGGTTCAGGTTGATCTGGTTCAGGTTGATCTGGTTCAGGTTGATCTGGTTCAGGTTGATCTGGTTTAGGTTGATCTGGTTTAGGTTGATCTGGTTCAGGTTGATCCGGTTCAGGTTGATCTTTTGTAGGAGAATTCATTCCATCTAATAAAGTAGCTATTTCTTCTTCTGTTAATATTCCAGAATTATTACTAGTATTTCCTTTTGCCTCAACCTCTGGAGTTTCTGGTACATGTGGTTCTATTGTTTTATCCATATCTTTTGCTACTTCAACAATATTACTAGCTGCATTTTCAAATGAAGTCTTCATATACATTTTTCCATTTTTATATAAAGATACACGATTATTAGCAAGAGCTCCAACAAATCCTTTTAATAACTTTCCAATATTTTCTCTTGTAAGTTCTTCTTCTGAGTATTCTTTTCCTGGACTTAATTTAAAGTTTCCAGATGAACATTCAACTACGTATTTTCCAGTTTGTTCATTATATGAAACATTTACTTCAATTTCATCAGTTGCTCTAGAAATTCTTCCATTAACCTCATTTACTTTTTCAGTTGCAGTTTGCAACAACTCTTCAATCTTTTCATAATCTTCAATCGAATTTGAAATTTCATTTGGTAAAGTTTTGATTTCATTGATTGCAGCTAAATTACTTTCATAGCTAACTTTCATTGTACGATAATTTTCTAATTCTTTAGATAGTCTAATTTTTTCTTCATGATCATTAGTTTCTCTTAATTCATCAACTATGTCAGCAATTTCCTCATCTAATTCATCTATACGAATTTGAATTCTTTTTATTGTTCTTTCAATTTGAGTATTGATTTTTTCAACATGTTTTTTTAACTCATCGACAGCTTTATCGTATTCTTCAGAAGCAGTATCCATTTTATCTTGATTGTAGTCATACATTGCGTTTTCCATATGTGCAATGTCTTCTGCACGTCTTACTTTTTCTTCCTCAATTAAACTTTGTAAAGCTTCTACTCGAGCATTTTTCCATTCTTGAAATTCTTCTTCTGTTGGTGCTCCGTTAACCATTTCTGCATATGATGCATATGTCGTATTATTAATTCGATTTAATTCATCCTCTAAATCTTGAACACGATTAACATCTGATGCATTAGTTATTTCAGCTTGATTTTCTTCTCCTTCAGCATATCTTTGACCTAAAGTTACATAAAGTTCTTTAGCATGATTAGCCTCATTAATAATATTGGTAAACTTATCCACTAGATTTTCAATATATTCGTTTTCTAACATTTTTTATTCCTCCAAACATTTTTATTAAGTCTAAGCTTAATTACACACCTAAATTTTATCATTAATTTTCTATTATGTATATATTTTTTTATAAACTTTACATATCTGCTAATTTTACACTTACAAGTTTCGATACTCCGCTTTCTTGCATTGTTATTCCATATAAAGTATCAGCATACTCCATTGTCTTTTTCTTATGAGTAATAACTATAAATTGAGTTACATCACCATAGTTTTTTAAATATGTTCCAAATGTATCAACATTTGCCTCATCTAACGCGGCTTCCACCTCATCAAGTATACAAAATGGCACAGTTCTAATATTCAATATACTAAAAAGCAAAGCTATTGCTGTTAAAGTCATTTCTCCACCCGATAAGGCATTGATGCTCTTTATACTTTTTCCAGGAGGATATGCATTTATTTCAACACCCGTTTCCAAAATGTTTTCTGGTTCTGTTAACACAAGTTCAGCATTTCCACCCTTAAATAGTTGATTAAATACACGTCCAAACTCATGATTAACTTCATTAAACGTACTCATAAATTTTTCTTCCATTGTTGAATCCAAATCTTCAATTATTTCATTTAAATCCTTTATTGCTCCTAAAAGATCTTCACTTTGATTTTTTAAGAACGTGTATCTTGTATTAACACGATCAAATTCTTCAATGGCTCCAACATTTACATCACCTAAATCTCTTATATCTCTTTTTAAGTGATTTACTTTACTACGTGCAACCTCTTCATCCATTTCTAAAGTATATTCTTGATGCGCTTTTTCATAGGTTAAATTATATTCGCTTGCAAGTCTTGTAAGTAAATTATCAAGTTTAATATCCATCTTACCGATATTAACTTCTAAATTTTTTATCTCATTTAGTTTTTGATTATATGCAGAAGTTGCTTTTCTATTTATACTTTCTAATTCATTTAATTCATTTGAAAGTTCATTTCTTGTTGTTTTCTTTTCGCTTAATATTCTTGTGTTTATTTCTTTTTTAGTGCTTACCGATAATATTTCATTCATTATATTATCAAGTTCGTTATCAACTGAATCATCTAAAACATTCTTTGTTCCATTAAGCTCATTTTCATTTTTTTCTAAATCATTTATAAGTTCTTTTCTGCTTATTTGTTTTTGATTTAAAATTTCTTTTTTTCCTGAAAGATCAGTTATACTATTTCTAATACTTTCTTCAAGTAGATTTAGATGCAAATCAATTTCATTAATATGTTCTTCTATTAGCTTTATTTCATTTACTAAAATATTTTCTTCATTAATAAGTTTTTCTAATTCATATCTTATATTCATTGAACCACTAGTATTATTTTTTACACTTCCACCAGTTATAGAACCACCAGAATGAAGTATTTCTCCATCTAACGTTATTACACGATAACGGTAACTAGTTAGTTTTCCAAGTTTATTCATGATGTCCATATTGTTAACAACTAAAACATTTCCCAGTTGATTTTCAACAACGCCAGAATAAAGAGGATTATAAGTCACTAAATTAGAAGCAACTCCAACAAATCCTGCTAAAGATTCAGCTACTTTTAAAGAATCAGCATCCACTCCACGTGGCTTTATAACACTTATCGGAAAAAATGTTGCTCTTCCTAGTTTATTTTCTTTTAAATAGTTAATCGCTTCTTTCGCATTTTCATCTTTATCAACAACAATTACGTTTTGATTAGCTCCTAATGCTACTTCAATTGCTTTAACGTGCTCTTCTTTGACATCGATTAATTTTGATAAAACATCATGAATACCATTTAATCTTGGGTTATTAATAACACTTTTAACAGCAAAAGGAAGCTTTGTGTCGTTTTCAATTTGATCATTTAATACGTCTATTTTGCTTCTTACATTTACAAGTTCACGGCTTTTTTTATCAAGTTCGCTTATTAAAGTTGTTTTTCTTAATCTTTCATTTTTTAATTCGGTATTGACATTATCTACTTTATTTGTAAGTTTGCTTATTTCTTTTTCTATTGAAGCGATTTCCGAATCGATAACACTGATGTTTTTCTTAAGTTCAACTATTCTTTCCTTTAATATTAAAATGTTACTTTCTAATAGTTGGTCATCTACTTCATATTTTCTTCTTTCACTCATGACTTGTTTCTTTGTTTCAAGATTTGAAAGAGTTTCATTTATTCTTATAAGTTCATCGGTTAAAGAAGATATTTCTTCATCAATTTTAATTGAACTCAACTTCAAACTTTCAATTTTAGTTGTTTCACTTGTTTGCTTGTTATCCATTGTAAGAATTTCTTCGTTTAAAGATGTAAGTCTTTCTTTGTCACTTTTATATTGATCATTTATAGTTTTAATATCACTGGCAATTAAAGAAATTTCAATTCCTTCAAGTTCACTTTTTAAATCAAGATATTTTTTAGCATCTTCAGCTTGTTTTCTTAAAGGTTCAACGTTTCCTTCTAGTTCATTTATAACTAATGTCACTTTATCAAGATTATCCATTGTACTTACTAACTTTTTACTTGTTTCTTCTTTTCTTTTTTTATATTTTAAGACACTGGCAGCTTCTTCAATAATAGCTCTTCTATCACTTGGTTTTCCTTTTAAAATTTCACTTATTCTTCCTTGAGATATGATTGAAAATGAGTTTGCATTAGTTCCACTATCTAAAAATAAATCGGTAATGTCTTTTTTTCTAACCTTTGTATTATTGATATAATATTCGTTTTCTCCAGTTTTATAAACTTCTCTTTTTATTTCAATTTCATTATAATCACTTGCTAGATAATGATCTGTATTATCAAAAGTTAAACTTACCCAAGCACGAGAACACGCACCTCTTGAAGAAGAACCATTGAATATGCAATCAGCTAATTTTTCGCCTCCACGAATTTCTTTTAAACTGGATTCTCCTAATACCCAACGAATAGCATCCACTACGTTACTTTTTCCACTTCCATTTGGTCCAACAATACCAGTGATCTTATCATCAACGCTTATTTCAATTTTATCAGCAAACGATTTAAAACCATGTGCTTTTATACTAATAAGTTTCATACTTCACCTCTAAGCTATTTTTTTTATTGCATCTGTTGCAGCATTTTGTTCTGCTTCTTTTTTTGATTTTCCTGTTCCTATTCCAAATACAAGACCATCAACTAAAACGTGAACAACAAAAGTTTTATCATGTGCAGGTCCTGATTCGCTTATCACTTCATAAGTAACTGTTTTTTTATCCATTTGAACCATTTCTTGTAAGTATGATTTAGAATCATGAATAAATTCGTGATTAGTTTCGATATAAGGAACAATTATCCCTAAAGCAAATCTCTTGGCAACTGAAAAACCATGTTCTAAAAATATTACAGCAAGAACACTTTCAAAACAATCAGCAACAATTGAAACGGTATCTTTTGGTACTCCATTTCCAGTACGAATATAATCTATTAAACCAATTTGTTTAGAATATTCAAATAAAGCATTTTCGCAGACATAACTTGCACGAGTTTTAGACATATCTCCTTCTTTAAGGTTTGAATGCAAATAAAAATATTCGCTTGTAGCAAGTTCTAAAACGGCATCTCCTAAAAATTCAAGTCTTTCATAACTTTTGCTTCTTTCTTCATTAGCTTTTGAACTATGAGTTAAAGCCGTTTTTAATAATTCTTCATTTTTTATTACTATTCCATATTTTTCTAGAAAGTTCATAGTATCACCAAAAATATTATACAATAGGAACAAACTCAATTCTAGTTATAATTTACAAATTAAAGCTTTTTTGGTATATTTTTAATAAGAAAAAGGAAGCGAATTTATGAAATTAATAAGAAGTTTAGTTGTTTTATTTATTACTTTAATTTTATTAACTGGATGTTTTAAAAGAGATAATATGGATGATATTTCTATTGCAGTTACTAAGTATCCAATCGAATATTTGGTTAAGAATATATATGGATTTAATTCAACAGTAAGCTCTGTATATCCTGTTGGAAGTGACGTTGATACTTATACTTTATCAAAAAAACAATTAAGAAAATATTCAACAAATGATATTTTTGTTTATAATGGCTTAACTGATGAAAAAAAGATAGCTGCAGGTCTTTTAAACTATAATTCAAGCATAAAAATAATCGATGTTGCTAAAGGTTTAAATGATACTTATGAAGAGGAAGAACTTTGGTTAAGTCCATCAAATTATCTTATGCTCGCTCAAAATATTAAAGATAGTTTATTGAGTTATACTAATTCAACTATTTTAAAGCAAGAAATAAATGACGCTTATGAAGAATTAAAATTAAATATTTCCATGTTGGATGCCAATATAAAGGTTATTGCTGAAAATGCAAGTAATAAAACAATTATTGTTGGAAATGATTTATTTAAATTCTTAGAAAAATATGGATACAACGTTTTAAGCATTGATGAAAGTAAAAACAAAAAAAGTGATTATCAAGAAGCTAAAAACCTGGTATCTAATAAAAGTAATTCTTATGTGTTCGTACTAGAAAAAAGTGTTAATGATGAAAATGTTGCAAAATTAAAAAATGCAGGGGCATCTATTGTTTCAATAAAGTCATTAAAGAGTTTGACTCAAGATGAAATAAATGATGGTTATGATTATTTACAATACATGAATACTTTTATCGATGACTTGAAAAGCGAGGTTTATAATTAATGAAAAAGTATTTAATTACACATACTGATTTAGATGGTGTTTCCCCTATTATATTGCTTGGATTAACAAATGAATCATTTGATTATAAATGTGTTGATATAAAAGATTTAACTAATTTAATGGAAGAACTTAAGACAACAGACTTATCACTTTATGATGAAATGTACTTTATAGATTTATCCTTAACAGAAGAAATGTATGGTGTCTTACTTAGTTTAAATAAACCAATAAAAGTTTTTGATCACCATGAAACTCATCTATTTGCAAATAAGTATGAGTTTGCTACAGTTAAAGTTGATTTAAATAATAGAAAAACTTGTGGAACCGAATTATTTTATGAGTATTTAAAAGAAAAATATCCTGAGTTAAATAAAGATAACATAAAAACTTATGTTGAATATGTGCGAGAACTTGATACATTTGCTTTTACAAGCGATATTCCAAAGCAAATTGATATGATTAAAGAATCAATGGATAGGTACGATTTTATAAAATCGATGATAAGAAGATTAAAGAAGGATAAACCCTTTAATTTTACAACTTTTGAAAAAAGATATATAAAGTTAAGAACAGAAGAACTTGATAGATATATCAAAAAGAAAGAAAAAGGTATGCAAAAAGTTTTAATCAATGGATTTAGATGTGGAGTTATATTTGCTGAAACTAATAAGAGTTTTATTGGAGATTATATTTCTCAAAAATATGATGATATTGATTTAGTTATCTTGATAGATGCATCAAGTAGAATTTCTTATAGAACTAATAAGGAAAACATAAATGTTGCCGATTTTGCTTCTAACTTTGGTGGCGGTGGACATAAATGCGCAAGTGGATCAAAATTCGATAATGAAAATCGAATCAACATTATAAAAGACTATTTTGGAGATGTTAAAGAATTAGAAGAAAATTGCTAATTCTTTTTATTTTGTTATTGACTATAATAATCAAATTTTGTATAATTTATCTATGGCACGGAGTAGTACTCAAGAGGCTGAAGAGGCGCCCCTGCTAAGGGTGTAGGTCGGGCAACTGGCGCGAGAGTTCAAATCTCTCCTACTCCGCCATTTAAAAAATTAACTCACTTATGTGAGTTTTTTTATTGCATAAAAAAAGTCTACGATTGTAGACCTAAGTTTGCTTATAGGTAAATTCATAAACTGCACCAGCATTAACATCAGTTGTATTGATCAATAATTTTAAACTCAAATTGGTATCAGTTAAACTCACAATTTCAAAAAGTGCATCATAACTTTCGTCACTTTCATCCTTTAGTTTTATATATATTTTATTATCTATTATTTTATAATTATACCAGTTAACTGATATATTTTTTTCCTTATTCCAATTTGTATGACCTTTTGGTGCCAAGTGTCCACTTATTAAAACCTCGTCAGAGTAATCATCGAACTTCAAAGATAATTCACTTGATCCATAGTAAACAACCCTTTTATTAAATTTAAAAGTTCCTCCAACAGTATATTTCCAATTCCATTCTCCAAAACTATGATAGATGTTTGTTGCATCTTCCTTTTCCTTTGTTGATAATAATTTAAATATTTCAGTATTATCAAAGAATTCTTTAATCTTGTCATTTTCACTTATATAGTTAGTTCCTAATTCATTATAAGCTGATGAAACTAGACCTTCACTAAGAAGTTGTTTAGAGTAGTTTATCTTGTTATCCATAAACATATCCCAAGCTTTTGGACAAGCACAACTAATTTCTTCGCAGTCTTTTGTTCCGAGATTTTCATGATTAAACCATCCAACCCTTTCAAAACCTTCATAGTCTTTGTTATCAACATAAGTTTGTAAAGTAGCTATAAAATTTTCACATGCTGAAGCATTTTTATCTTCATTCATGGTTGAAGCAATTGCTACAATAACTACTATAGCTATTACTCCTTCAAGTATAAAAAACATTTTTCTTTTATCCTTTGGCACTTTAAAACTTTTAAACTTTCTCATTGAATAACCACAGTTTGGGCATCTTTTTGCAGTGTCACTTATTTTTTTACCACATTCTTTGCAAACAATTAAAGACATAAAACTCAACTCCTACTAGATAATTATAGCATAAAATAAAGTCTACAACATAGACTCTATTTTTTTCTTCTTGTAAAGATAAATATTATTAAACCAATCACAAGTAATATTAATACTAAAATAATATAATAAATACTTTCATCACTTTCTAGTTTAGTTTCTTCCTTTACTTCATTTTCCAAATTATTGATATCATTTTCGTTAAATGTATAGTCAAAATCCTCTCTTGGATAATCTTCATCACTTATTAAAATATTGTAATTATATTCTTCGTCTTTATAGTTTTGATTGCTAATAAGTAATCCCGATAAATCGTTATTATATTTTATATCAACAATATAATATTTACCATCCAGTTTTACAACGTTATAGGTATGTGAGGAATAATATATTCTATTTTTGGCGTCATAAGAAGCTATATGGTCAACAATGTATGATTCAATACCTAATTTATCCATTAAATATGAAAATGCAGTAGCAGATCCAATGCAAACTGTTTTATTATTTATTAAAACATCATAAGCACTTATGTATCCGTCAACTAAATTTTCAAAAACTCCATCACTTTGATAAACAGCATTTCGGCTTATATAGACATAAGCCATATATATCTTTTCATAATCAGTTTTACCAGCAAACAACTTAATAAACTTATCAGCAAATTTATCAAGTTGTTCAGTTTCTTCTTTGGTAATTTTTTTATTCATATTATCAATATAAATAGAATTTTCATTTATTATTGGTAAAAATCTAATTGGTTGATAATAAGCATAGTCTTCATATTTATAGGTATTAATACTTATATCAGTTATATATTTTTCTTTATAATACTCATTTACACGATTAATATCAACCATGTTATCAGCAAAATCTATGCTATAGTATCCAATATCTAAATCATTATAAATTTCATCTATTTTTTTTAGTGCCTCATCAGTATTTTCAACATTGATTATAGTTCTTTCATGTGCAAAACATATTGTCGGAATAAACGCAAGTAACAATAATAAATATTTTTTCACAAAATCACCTATTGAATATCAATATAATTTCCAATATTATATTTTTCTCCATCTATCTCAGCAAATACATAATACATACCACTTTTTAATTTTGATAGATTTATAAAGTCTTTTATATCTTGCCCGCTTTCTTTTAGTACATACTTATATGCTTTTCCTCTAGGAGAAATAAATGTAACATTTACAGAAGTATCCTTCGGATAGTATCCTACAAAAGAAAATTTATTATTATGAATTTCAAATACAATTTCTTGATTAATACTGTTTTTGAATTCTAACGCTTCACTTTCACTTAATTCTTCATACTTATCGGGCTCATATGGAATTAAATATTTTCCTAGTTCAGTTTTATAATTGCTTACAACATTTATTGTTTTAGGTTTTACAGAAACACTTTCCAAATTATAAATATTTGCTTTTACAACTTCAAACTTTGATTCAGGAGATTTTAATTTATTAACTATATTATTATTTTCGTCAAAATCAATAATATATGCATCATATTTATCATTACTAAATTGTGTACAAGCAGGGTCTTCATAGTTAACTTCATCTGTAAAATGCCATCCAGAATTGAATACTCTATGTCCGTTTGTACTATACGTAAAACTTGATAAAGCATATGAAAAATACTCTTTACCACCAAATTTCCAATCAACTTTTGCAGTTTTATTATTTAAATCTAAGCTATAAACCATTGCATATGAAGCGTTATTCTTTAGGCTTTTACAAGATACAGTTTCTTCCTTATATGCATTATAGCCATTGTTAAAGATTGATAATCTTCCATCACTTAGAATATTTACAGAATGTTGGCCTTGTGGATATATAAAATCATCACCTACACCCTTTATTAAATAATCTTTAAATTTACTTGACCAATATTTTTCTTCGCCAAGGATCCATTTAATATTACCAGTTTGATAATCAATGGCAACAACTGAATTTTGATTTCTTAATGATAGAATAAGTGAATCAGTATTTTTGTCATAGAAAACACTATTAATCCAACCCCATGTGATTTCACCTGGTTCAAGTAAATCAGGATCAACCTTTAATGCAATATCTTTAAGGCTCCAATCTTTTACTACTTTTCCAGTATTTCTATCAACTTCAACGACGTAGTCAGCTAATGAACCACCACCTCTTTTGGAAGTTAAAATTATTAAATTTCCATTTTCAAGTTCATATCCATCATGATGGTATCCACCTTCAATCTCATAATTTTTATGAACATATCCAAGCATATCTAGTTCTACTACACCACTTGTAGATGTTAAGTCTGGTCCATTATCAGCATTTGATAGTAAAATATGTCCATTTTGTAACATCGTCATACCTTTAGTATATCCAATATTCAACCACCAACGAATTTCTCCATAGTTATCTAAAGCAATGTTTCCTGTTCCTAATGATGATGTTCCAAAATAAAACTCACCATTAGAATTTTCAATTTTATTTTCAAGAACTTCTGCATTTTCAGTTGGAGCAAAATCATCTATTTTAATATCTATTTCTTTCTTTTCTCCGCTTTCAGTAGTTAATATAACTTTATTAGTATATTTTCCATATAAACCATAGATTGGCAAAATATGTTCTTTACTGCTTTCAAAATTTACAGTTAAATCATCATTATGTTTTCCTTTTATCGTTACAGTTACTTTTTCTTTCTTTGTCGTATTAAACATTATTAAGGCTGTTTGTGGACTGATTAAGAAAGGATTTGTGACTACATAAGGATCACTTAAAGTAGATTTTTTATTTTTAAATTCTTTCAATAATTTTTGATATATCTCATATTGTCCAGTGAAAATATTATCATTTTTTAACTCTGTACTTTCATTTTCAACTAAAAATGAAAAGTTTTTATTAAGAGGTTCTTTATAATCTTTATTAGCATTTATTTTGCCACTTTGAACCAACCATAAAATTCCACTTGTAACTATAACAATAATTGCTAGCGAACTAGCAATTATTATATATAATTTTTGTTTTTTATTAACCCTATTTTTCTCTTTTTTCATATATATCACCTATTATATTATTGTGTATGGATTATTAGCTGTTCCATTACCACCACAAGTATATATCTTTCCAAACTTAACTGCTGGTTTAACTTGATTACAGCCTCCATAATACGATTGTGTAATATTCGATCCTTTTTGAATATAATAATAAGAATTACTATATGTAGTTGAATTTCCATGTGCATATGGATCAGAAACAAATGATTGTTTTACTTCACTATATTTTGTTATAGTCCATAAGTTAGTATTAGCATTTTCAAAAATAGCATTGGAATACTTCTTAAATTGATCGGCAGTAAATGTTCCAATTTTTACTGTGTGTCCTTCTACTGTGTATGATTGAAAATAACTACTAGGTATATCAGATATTAAATTAGCCGCCTCAGCTTCAATATATTCTTCAGTTGCCGTTGTTTGATTATATGTACCAGTAAAATATCCATCACAAGTTTGTAATCCCCATTTTTCTAGTCTAGTAACTGAACCATTTACACATTTTGTTGTCACTGCATTTAAAGCTGAGAATAAATTTCCTTGGTTATCTCTTTCTAGTATAACGAAATTATGTCCTCTTAGATTAACATAGAAATTCCTGTTGCAATAGTAACAAGCTTCTCCACCTTCAGCCTTGCAACATGAATTACAATCTGTACAAGTTGTGCCATTTGTTCCACCAGTTTTCATATTAGTTAAAACTAACATATCCACTTGATTAGTTAAATATCCATCAACCTTTACCCAATCGCCTTTAAAACCATTGTTATTAATTGGTCTTATATATACATAAGTATATTGTAGATTTCCTTTACATTCGTCACTTGGATACCTAACATCTATATTTTTTGTTGTATTTGAGTTTGCAATTTTATTAAATGTATATCTAGCATCATTGATAATAGAATCATTCATTTCTGTTTTCTCATTAGCAAGACGATACTCAAACTTTGCTATACCAAATTTTGAATATACCGCAGTATTATTAGTTCCAATCTTATCTGCTATTGTGTAAGTTTTATCAGTAGTCCAATTAGTTGAATAACCACTTATATATTGTTTTGGTAAGACTAATTTTTGACGCATATTATATTTTCCTTCTGCATCATAACTATAATTTTTATCGTAATGTCCCCTTACTATTGTTTTTAGAGTATATAAAACATTACCATCATAAGCATCATAAACTGTAGAAAAATCACTGATAAGGTTATTTGCACTTCCAGCTACATAAATTTCTTGTCCCAACGGATCTTTTGATTGAACTTTGATGTTATAAGAAGTCGATTCTTCATCAGCACCTTCAATATATGGTTTATATGTTAGATGTTTCCATCTATTTTCAGAAGCAACATATTCAGGTGTAGCCCACATTTTTCCGTTATTTAAATCATCAAAATCGTAGTTTGTTTCTACCCCATCATAGTATGTTTTAAATGCTGGTGTTACTTTAGAATTAACTCTTAAAGTTCTAGTAAAGCTTTTCTTTACACCACTTTTTGTTAGCCATGTGTATGTTACATCATAATTTCCGGATTCTGATGTTTTATATCTATTGTCACTTGTTTTTTCAAAATCATTAGGCATAGAGCAAGCTAAATGATAATCATTTTTTAAAGTATTGGTATCTGTAATAAGATTTCCTTCTTCATCAGAAAGAGCTAAACGGTATGATCCCAAACCTTGCATACAGTCATATGGTTCTCCCCAAACAACATAGTCATTTATTGCAACCATAAATACCTCTGTTTTAGTATCTTTTGCTTTATCAATCGGATACTCAAAAGTTAATGCAGCTGTTGTAGTATCCAAACTAGCCTTTACAATTTCATCTCTTTTTACTTTTTCATTTGTATAAGGATTTTTTATTTTTTCATCAACCAACCCTGAATCAATTAAATTTCCAACTGTTACGTAGATGAAAGCCTTATTAACATATAAATCTTGAAACGCTTCAGGATTCATATCAGCATATACTGAAGCCGATGATTTAATCGAAGCTACAAACCTTTCATATTCTGTTTTCTTTGAATTTTTGGAAATATTAGTTACATTAAATATTATTACTGTAGTAACTACTCCAAGTAATACAATTGTTACCAATAGTTCAACTAAGGTAAACCCATTTTTTTTCTTCATAAAATACAACTCTCCTATCATAAATAAATATTATCATAAATTACTATTCAAGTAAATTACTATTTTTCATAATTTTGAGATTTTATGATATATTTTTTTCTTTTTGAATATCGTTTTTGTATGTATGTTTGTTCTTTTAAATAAGATAAAATATTTTTTTCTTTTTCTCTTATTTCATCAATACCACAATTGTAGTAAGCACATAATTCTTCTTCTTCATAGCATTCTTGGTATCTAAGAGTTATAAACTCCAAATATTCATTTGGGAGGGATAGAAGAATTTTTTTCATTTCTTCTGAATATTCATTTTGTTCTATAGTTTTAGGTTTATAAACATCTAACAAAGTTTGACTATCGCTATCATAAATTGTTTCATCTAAGGATATTACTTTTTTATAATTTTTTCGATAATAATTTTTTAAGCTCCATTTCATAGTTAAATCCATACACTTTATCATTTGTCCAGGCACGTTAATATTACATTTTTCAAGAAAATTCATTAAAATAGTTTTTTGTTCACTTACTAAATCTTCATATTGATAATGGTTAATTCTACTTATCATTAAAGAATCAATATTACTATTAAAGTATCTTACTTCATTTGCTAATATTATGCTTCTTGTGTCCAACAATCCACATTTATATAAAGCAAACATTACAAATAAATTAAATTCAAATTCATTTCTATTAATCGAATCAATAAAATTTATTATATCTATAACTTTTTGATGAGAAATCTCTTTTATGCCATTATCTTCTCGATCAAAAAAGTACCAAATCATATTTATCGCTGTTTTTAAAGAATATCCCATATTTACAAGTTTTTCAACATTGGTTAAATTTATTTTAAGAGTATCACATATCTTTGCTACTTCCTCATATTCCATTTGTCTATATTTAAGTTCAGAGAATATTTGATTTACCTCTTTTAAATACTTTTTCCATTCATATTCTTTTACGTTTTCTTCAATTATTTCATCTAAAGTTTTAGTATCTCCATATTTATCTTTTTTTCTTTTTATAGTATCTCTTATATAGGAAACATTTAAATCATTATTTCTACAATAAGTAACTAAAGGCTTACCTTTATAATAATAGATAATTCCAAATCGTTTAATTGATGTCACAGCCTCTTCTATTGCTTCTTCTATTGATATGCTACTATCGCTTTTTATTTTTTCCTGTACATAGTTATATACAGAATTATACGAGCAATTATTATATTTACAATATTCAAATAAGCTAACTCCTTTATAAAAATATAAAGTTTCACTTTTTTTGTATTTTTTTAAAATTAATTGAAGCATTTCTTCATCGCTTAAATTTTTATATTTATCATTTTTTCGATATGCAGAAAGATTAGTTATTATTGTTGTATAATTTATCCCGTTTTTCTCACAATACTCTTTTAACGGTTTTCCATCAATAAAAAATCTTTTTGGTTTTTTATGTTCTTTTTCTATATATTCTTTAATTATATCTTTTTCTTTTCTATCAGGGTATTTTCTTTTAGTTCTTTTAATACTATTTAAAACAGATGAATATTTAATAGTTGGATGAAGTTTACAATACTCAACTAATGAAATATTCTCATAATAATATATAGTTTGAGATATTTGATAATCTTCAATGGCAACTCTTACTAATTCATTATTATTTAATTTAGGATTATGTTCTTTTAATGTTCTTATTTTTGACATAACTTGTGAATAGTCAATATTGTTACTACGGCAATAATCAGCAAGTAGAATTCCTCTATAAAAATATTTTACACTTTTCCCAACTCCAAGCATAACTAAATCAACGGCTTCTTGATCAGTTAATTCCGGATTTTTCTTTTGCTTTTTATTTATATTAGATGTAATTGTATTAACATTTATTTTATGTTTTCTACAATACTCTGCCAGCGGTTCACCTTTATAATAATAACGATATTTCATGTTTTTTCCTCTTTTTAATAATTAGTATAACAATATAAAGAATAAGAATAAAGAAAAAAAATTGCTTTATTTTGAAAAGCAACTTAATTTTTTATCATCATATCCAAAACATATCTCATGATCTTTGGTCATTGGATATTGATATATTATTTTAATACTAGCCGATTCACCATTTTTTATTAAATGATTATCATATATTACTTTTACTTCAGGAACATAGTTATGTCCATTAAATGTTAAAAGATTATATCCAATTTCATTATAAATAGCAGTTTTAATTACTGGACTAATTGATTCATTTAAGTAGTTTAAATCATTAAACTTTATTTTATATTCAAATCCATACCAAGAAAATCCTTCTTTTAGAGTTGAATCAGCATACTCTTTTACTTCTTCATCTGATAAATAACGTATTCCAGTTATATCAACATCAGTATACTTATTATTCTTTTCATCATAAAAAGTTGCAATAACAGTTTCTCCTACATGTGCTGGATTATAAAAAGATTTATATATTCCAACATTCTTACTAGGTTCCTTAAATATAGATTTCGTAGTAGTTATCATTTCTTCATGTTTATTTTTATTCTTGTTTATCAATTGTAAACACAACATGAAAAAGACTATACTACCTACAACAATTACCGTAATAAAAAATAAATTAGCGTAATTTATTTTTTTGTTCATTATATCACCCTATCTTATTCATAATACTATAATAATTTTAGCATATTTTTTATAGTTTAATCATAAATAATTAAAAATTTGACATTTATTAAAAAAAATACTAGATTTTTTAAAATTTTATGTTATAATGAATGAGTACTTACTGATGTCTCCTTAGCTCAGTTGGTAGAGCAACTGACTCTTAATCAGTGGGTCTAGAGTTCGAATCTCTAAGGGGACACCATTTACAAAATGGGCTTGTAGCTCAGCTGGTTAGAGCGCACGCCTGATAAGCGTGAGGTCGATGGTTCAAGTCCATTCAGGCCCACCATTTTGTAAGGCCCGTTGGTGAAGTGGTTTAACACACATGCCTTTCACGCATGCATTCATGGGTTCAAATCCCGTACGGGTCACCAATATAGAAATAAGACGACTTTTAAAAAGCCGTTTTTTTTATGCGTGAAAACAAAAAAACAACGTAAGTTTTTACGTTGTTATATATTACAAATTTGGCACTTTCTATAAAACATTATCCCTCAGAAATAAATGTTATACGCGCATATCCGTTTCCTGAACGAGCTCCGTTTTGCATCGAACCTCCAACTACACCACCAATGTAACCAGAACCTCCGCAAGCTTGACCTCCATCGTCATTTCCGTTACCGCTGCAACCGCCAGACCAGCCGCCGCCTCCACCAGGCATACCGTTGCTACCACCTCCGGAGCCATTTCCATTTGATCCTTGCCCGAAGCCGCCTCCACCACCGGTTCCGCCTCCAGCATTTCCTACATTATACCATGAAGCTCCGCCTCCACCTCCTGCGACAATCAAAACTTCTCCTCTGTAAGAATTATAGTTAGGTAAGATTCCTCTGTTAGTTAAAGCAATATGCGTTGCACCTCCGCCGCCGCCAGAGGATTCGTCATCACTATAATCTCCGCTTCCGTTGCCTCCGCCATTATAGCCTCCGCAACCATAACTACTGTATCCATTTGTGCAGCCAGCTCCGCCTACTCCAACATACAAAGTGCTATTTATATTTAATTTCTTTGTACCAACAGCATAGCCACCATATCCGCCTCTAGAGCAACTATTACCATTGCAAATCGACGCACCACCTTGGGCTCCCCAAACTTCTAACTTATATGTTCCTGTACATGCTGCTGTATATGATTGTATTCCTCCGGTATAATTAAATGTTTTAACAACTTGTCCTGCTGTATATGGACAAATAACTGTTGTTCCAATTGTACAAACACTATCGGAAGCATTACTATTATTTTTTATTGTTATTGTTTGACTTCCTGTTGCACTTGTTCCTGTTTTTAATCCACTTATTGTATATCCATTTGTACAACTTCCACTTGATAGGTAATATCCACTGTTAGGTGTTACTGTTATAGTATTTTCTTTTCCGTATATTACTTTTATACTTGTTGCACTTACACTTCCATTATTTATTCCTATATTTACAGTATATTCTTTTTCGGTATATTCTGCGTATAGTTTATTCTCACTTGTTTCTACTACATATGTGTTTTCACTTATTATTCTTCCTTCTTCATCTTTCCAATGTAAGAATTTATATCCGCTTTTTTCTGGTATTTTTATATCTTTATATAATGTGTTTTCTTCTAGTTCTATCTCTTCATCTTTTTCTCCATTATTTTTTACCAAAGTTTTCTTGATTGTTCTTCTTTCTTCTTTTCCTATTTTTTGTTCTACTACTTCATATCCTTTATCAAATGTTATCTTTTTCTCGCTTGATGTTGTTACACTTACCTTATCTATTGCTTTTTTCTTTATTTCTTCTTTTTCTTTATTTACTTCACTTTCATTGATATAGTATATTTCATGATTTCCTCTTTCTAGATTTCCTACATAAAAATATCCATGATCATCTGTTTTTATAAATTGAGCATTTTCTGAATATACAGCTAAGTTTACATTTGGTAAAATGTTTCCATTATTATCCACAAAATATCCACTTATACTATATTTATCTTCTTTTATTGCACTTTTATTTGCTTCTTCTCTTTCTACTGCATTATACTCTAGTTCTACTTTTACCGGTATTTCTTTTGCTTCTGTTACTCCTTTTTTTAGTCTTATCGTTAATACTCCTGTTCTTGTTTCTTTTGCTTTTATATCTTTTTCGATATCTATTTTATTTTCTACTTCTATATATTCATTTTCTTCTATTGTTACTTTTACAGTTCCTCTTGCGTCATACTGTGTGCTTCCATTTGTTATTTCATATGTTAAGGTTGTTGCATCGTTTTCTTTCTTTAACTCTTTACTTGTATATGTTATCGTCTTTTTATCTTTACTTATTATTTCATTTGTATAATCTTCTGTATCTATCATTGCACTTGAAAAATATATATCAAAATCATCTTTATTTTCTGATATACTTATTATTCCATTTATTATTAATGTTGTACTTACTGCCGCAAAGCCTATACTCATCAGCAATATTATTCCGATTATTACATTTCTTTTTTTCATAGTTCACACAACCTATCATCAATATTATACTATTTTTTTTAATAACTATATAGTCTATTTTTAAGTATGTGTAAAGCTAGATGATATATTATAAAAAAAGATACACAACCCGTGTATCTAAATATTATCTCTATCTCTTAAGAATGGTGGAATATCAAATTCATCATCCATCATGTTAATTGATTTTTTTGGTTCTTCTCCTGTTACTGATGTTACAGGTTTATCATCATCAAATCCTGTTGCGATAACAGTAACGATTACTTCATCATCTAAATTTTCATTGATTACAGCACCAAATATAATATTAATATCTGTATTAGCACTAGCTCTTACAACTTCAGCAGCATCTTCAGCTTCAAATAAAGTTAAAGATTTACCACCCGTTACATTTATAATGGCATCAGTTGCACCAACAATACTTGTTTCAAGAAGGGGACTAGATACTGCTTGTTTAGCAGCTTCAATTGCTCTATTTTCACCAGTGGCAAGTCCAATTCCAATTAAAGCGTTTCCACGTTTTTCCATTACAGCTTTTACATCTGCAAAGTCTAGATTGATTAAACCTGAAACTGCAATTAAGTCAGATATTGATTGAACTCCTCTATGTAATACATTATCTACTTCTCTAAATGCATCTGGCATTGAAGTACTCTTATCAATTATATCTCTTAATTTATCATTTGGAATAACTATTAATGAGTCAACATGTTTTTTTAGTTCATCAACACCAATGATAGCTTGTTCCATTCTTCTATTTCCTTCAAATCTAAATGGTTTTGTTACAATACCAACTGTTAAAGCACCAATTTCTTGAGCGATTTCAGCAACGATTGGACTAGCTCCTGTTCCTGTTCCTCCACCCATTCCACAAGTTACGAAAACCATATCAGCACCTTCTAATGATTTACGAATTTCATCCTTGCTTTCTACTGCTGCTTCTCTACCGATTTCCGGATTTGCTCCAGCTCCTAAACCATTTGTAACATTTTTACCAATTTGTAATTTTATACTTGCTGGAGAATCATCAAGTACTTGTTTATCAGTATTGATAACAACGAATTCAACACCTTGAACACCAGCTTTTATCATTCTATTAACCGCGTTCATTCCGCCGCCACCTACACCGACAACTTTAATTTTTGCTATCTGATTCATTTTTACTCCGTCCATAAATACACTCTCCTTAATTATCAAAGAATATTCCAAATACTTTTCCTAGTATGGAATCTCCTGTCATCGCTTTTTTATTGCCATTGCTGATGAGCCTATCTAAGTCATCATCTGAAAATACACTAAAATCTTTATCTCTTAATTTCAATTTAGAATCAAAGTATTTTATCATTCCAATTGCACTAGCAAACTTATTATTCCTTGCTCCTATATAATTGTTTTTTCCTATAAAAGCAATTGGTCCAAACACGCTTTCAACTTCGATATCAAAGTCACGTTGTTCAGATAATCCTCCAGATACTATTATATAACTTATTTCTTTCTTTGTTAAGTAATTTATCTCGTTCTTGACAATATTTAACATTTCATGAAGTCTGCTCATCATTAAACTTGAAAGTTCATATTGATCAATCTTGATTTTTTCCCCTAAATTGTTAACAACTTCCATAGTTTCTTGAGCCCTAGCATTTTTTCTACTAGCAAGTCCAAGTTCTTCTCTTACTTTACTAGCATCTTTTAAACTTAATTTATAAACAAAAGAAATATCATTATCTATATTTTTAGTTCCTGTATCTATTACTAAGTTATTAATTATTATACCCTTATTTATAATTGCTACTTTAGTTGTATCATAACCAATATCAATTACAGCACCAGTATTATTTTCCATATTTTCCGTTTTATGTGCAAAATAGGTTCCAATACTAGGTATCATAATATCACTTACTTCTACTCCACATTTTTCTAAGCTTTTAGCAATAAGGCAAATATCTTTTTTAGGAGATGAAATAACTACCGATTTTACTGACAAGCTATTTCCTTTCATTCCCTTTGGAATCTTTGTTTTTCGGTCATCTACTTTAAACATTATGGGTATAACAGTAACCAAATCAGAACCTTCGTCAACATTTCCCTTTACACTCATTTGTAAAACTTTTTGAATATATTCACCTGTTACTTCTTTATCTTCATCAGTTATCGTTAAACTTGCTTCTCCTATTTTAAAAATTGTTTCTCCTTCAGGAACATCTACAATCGCTTTTGTTATCGTAGTATTAAGTTTTTCTTCTGCTTGATTAAGCAAACGTTTTAAAGCATATTCAACTTCTACAGGTTCAACAATCATGCCATTTTTTACACCACGTGATTCTTCTTCTAAAGCACATAAAATATTCATCTTATTATTAAGAATTTCAGCAACTATAAGTTTTATAAGATGACTACCAACATCAATACTAGCTATGATTTCTCTCATAATAAAACCTGCCTATCATGCTTTCATTATACTATAAAAAAAACTAAAAAAAAAGGAAAGATTTTATTTTTTAATATCTTCCTATTTCTTTTATAAGTCTATTTACATTTTTTATTGATTCATCTTCTCCAAATTCTTTACATAAAGCATAGTATAAAGTTAAATCATCTTCATAAGTTCCAATTGCTGAATAGAATTTAGATAAAACTTGATTTAAGTATTTGCTATCAAAAGTAAATCCATAAGGTATTTTAAATACACTCATAAGAATTTCATGAATGAACTCATTTAAATTATGTTCCAAGCAAACATCTTCATTGAAATATGTTAAATCAAATTGATCAGTATCAAATATATTTATACCATTTCTATTTATAATAACATTTCTACTATGAAAGTCTCTAACATAAACACCTAATTCACTTAATTCATGAGTTTCTTCAATAAGTTCCAAAATCATCTCTGTAAAAGCTTTTAAAGTTATATTAGGTATATGTTTTTCTAACACATTTCCTTTTATGTAATCTAATTTAGTTGCAATTACTTTCCCATTTTTCACATAAATATCATTTGGAGTATAAATGTTTTTTACTTTAATGTTTCCAAGTTCTTGAAGATGTTCTAACATATCATATTCTTTAAATAAGCGATTTTTTCTTTCAGTATCTAAAAACAATTTTAATACTTGTTTATCTCTTGTTAAAAATGTAATGGCAGTAGTTCCTAATCCTAAAATTGGTCTAAATGCTATTTCAGTTGCAATATTTTTATTTTCAAGAACCATAATTGCCTCCTAACAAAAAGTAAACATATTTTAATACAACTGCTTATAAATGTAAAGTTTTATGGTATAATTTTAAGTGGTGATGTTATGAAAGATTTTTTTGCTATTATACTTAATAAATGTTTGTCATTAGGATGTTATATTTTAAAGCCCATTTTTAAAAAAGATGGATCAGTTACTCCTGGATATTATGCATCTAAATTAAATAAAGATATCTTAGATGATTTAAAATATCCAAAATATGTTATTGGAGTTACGGGTTCAAGTGGTAAAGGTTCAACAACTTCAATGATTGCTCATATACTTTCAAAGTCAGGATATAAAGTTGTATGGAATAAAAATGGTTCAAACCTTTATAATGCTGCTATTACTTTAATACTTAATCATACTAATCCATTTACTAAAAAGGTTAATGCTGATGTATTACTTATGGAATTAGATGAATCGTTTATTTCAAAAATATTTAAGAAACAAAAATTGACTCATTTAGTTGTTACTAATGTTACAAGAGATCAACCTGCAAGAAATGGTAGTCCAGATATAATATTTGATAAGATTGCATCTTCTATTGATGATTCGACTCATTTAATTATTAATGCTGATGATCCTATAGTTTCAAGATTAAAATTAACCCATAAAAATATAACAACATATGGAATTGATAAAACAAAATATGATTTAAAAAAACCGATAAGCAATAATGTTGATGCAGCTTATTGTCCTAAATGTGATACAAAATTAAAATATAGTTTTTATCATTATGGACATATTGGTTCCTACTCTTGTCCTAAATGTGATTTTTCTTCAAGACCTGTTGACTATTTAGCAACTGATATTGATTTGGATAAGAATTTTATGTTAATAAATGATACTTTGGTTCATTTAAATAGAAATGTATTTTTCTGTTGTTATTATACATTAGCTGCTTATGCCTTATGTAAAACGATAGATGTAAAAGATGAAGATATAATTAGAGAACTTAATGAAGATATCATTCCTTCAAAAAGAATGAAAACTTATAAACTTGGTAAACGTGAAATTGAAATGGTAGAATCTAAAAATGAAAATGCCCTTTCATATTTACAAACAATTAATTATATACGTGAAAGTGATGATTTAAAAACTATAATAATTGGATTTGATAATGTTTCAAGAAGATATTCATATAATGATTTAAGTTGGTTATATGATGTTGATTTTGAACTTTTAAATATAGATTCAATAGATAAAATATTTTGTATAGGTAGATTTAAATATGATGTATATTCTAGATTACTTTATGCTGGTATTGATAAAAAGAAATTAGTTTTAGTTGAAAATATAGATAATCTTTTATACGATGTAGAAAAGAATTCTAAAGGAAAAATTATTACAATGGTATGCTTTGATATGACAGCAAAAATAAAAGATATGTTGATAAGAGGTATGTATGAAAACAATTAAAATTGCACACTTATATTATGATTTAATGAATTATTATGGTGAACAAGGAAATGTTCTTGCTTTAAAAACTGCAATTGAATATGCTGGTTTTAAAGTAAACGTTAAAACTTTATCAGTTGATGATGAAATTGATTTTGAGAAATATGATATATTTTATATGGGTATGGGAACAAAAAGAAATCAAGAGATTGTTAGAAAAGATATCTTAAAGTATAAAGATAAAATTGGAAATGTAATAGATAAAAAAATGTTTATTATGACTGGTAATTCTTATGAATTATTTGGTAAAAAAATTGATGATAAAAAATGTCTTGGAATATTTAATTTTGAATCTAAAACTACTGATAGAATTGTTGGAGAACAAGTTTTTAAAAGCGATATTGTTAAAGAAACTATTATTGGATTTCAAAATAGATTTAGTTCAAATAATATAAAAGATGATTATCTGTTTGAAGTTATTAAAGGAACTGGAAATGATTCAGAAAGTAAAGTTGAAGGAATTCATAAAAATAATTTCTTTGGTACTTACTTACTTGGACCAATATTAATAAGAAATCCATATTTTAAAGATGCTTTGTTAAAGTATATTGGTATTGATAAAGTGAATACTAAATTAGTTGATTATAAAGCATATCATGAATATTTAAAGAATTTTAATATAAACTAAAAACATCTTCGAATTGAAGATGCTTTTTTAATTTATTAAAGTTATACGAGCATAACCATTACCTTGTTTTGTACAATTTTCCGTTGGTGTTGAATTTACACATGTTGTACTTATGGTTTTAGTGGACTCTTCGCTTGATTCTGTACAATTATAGCAATACATTGATTTTTCCGTTAAAAGTGTATTGCTTATATATCCAGAACCACCTCCGCCTGTTGATGTATCGTAATTTTCGGTTTGACTCATTCCGCCATAAAAACCGCCTCCACCTCCTGCTGCTCCTGATTGACCACAACTCACATTGACTGCATCACGACCTGTTTGTCCCATACCAAAAAGATATCCTGAATTTTGTGTTCCTCCGCTAATTTTAGGCAAGTTTGTATTACAGGTTGTAATCTTAAGAAAACTTCCCGCATTTCCGTAAATTCCTCCGGCAGAGCCACCATTGTTATTTTCTATATTGTGATTTATTGCTCCTCCGCCTCCACCAGCTACTATTAATAACTCGCTTAGATTATCTTTAAATCCTGATAAAAGTCCTGTGGAAAATGCTACATGAGTCGCTCCTCCACCACCTGCTCCAGAATAACATCCTATTGAATAAAATGAAGTGTTTCCTTTTCCTCCATTTCCGCCACCATTATAGCCTCCTTTAGCAACTGAAAATTCATTCATTCCTGACGAAGTTCCGCCTCCGCCAACTACAATATTTAACTTTTGATTTTTAGATAATGTTACCATTCCTTCTGAATATCCGCCATAGCCACCTATCGCTTGAGAACCATTGTATCCTCCATATGTAGAATTATTAGATGAACTTCCGCCTTGTGCTCCCCAAATTTCTATTTTGTATTTTCCTCTAATTGGAGCCGTAAATGTTTGTTCTCCTCCAGTATAATCATAAGTCCATTTTGTTGATCCTACGTAACCTGCTTTGTCTCTTTCAATTGCGTTAACTTCAAGTGTGCAAGTATATTCCTCAGTTACTTCTTTTGTTGGTAATCTATATAGTGTTATTGTTAATGTTCCATTTAAACTTTCTTTTGCTAAAACTTTAGTTGCATCATTCTCTAGTTTATTTTTAATACTTGTGTATTTTGCTGTTGTTCCATTCTTTGGTAAACATGTTACATTTACTTCTGCATCATATTGATTTGAATTGTTTGTTACTTCATATGCAAGTATACTTGTTTGATTAAGTGTCTTTAATTCTGATGTTGTAAATGTTATTATCTTTTTTGTTTCATCTACTGCTGTTGAATATACATCTTTTCCATCTATACGTGCAGCTGTGAAAATTACACTAAAATCTTCATTGTTTTCGCTTACTTTAGCATTTCCGTTTAAAATTAGAGTTGTTGAGATTGCTGCAAATCCAATTGACATCAAAATAATTGCAATTATTATTGCACTTTTCCTCTTCATAAATTACACACACCATTCTTTTATTGCACACTTATTATACTTAGATTATACAATCAATTTGTTGCATAGTAAATATTCTATTCTTAGTGTGTGTAAACTTATATTTTATATTAATGATTAAACTTGTTACTAGTAGTTCTATTTTAAATTGATGTTTAAACATTATGCATCACTTTCTTACTACAATTTATTACTTAAAATTCGCGTCATACATATAAGAAAGTGGAAAATACCGTATTCTACTTCTCGAGTATTTATTTAATTTCAATATTTGTAGTTTAATATGCAAATCGTTAAATTATCAAAAAAAGCTACCAATTTTTAAGTTTGGTAGTTTTAACACTTTTTTATTGAGCAATTGGCATTTTTATAAATGGTGTTGGTGTATAATTTTTAAGTTTTATGTCTTTGTTGCCAATTGGATTTTCTTTTAGATAAGGATCTTTGGCATCAACATAATCAGTTGAATATTCAAAAATACTATCATGATTTGCTAGTTCAAGTATTGGATTGTCTCTTGTTACCAAATGCTCAAAACACACCTTTTCTTCAAATGATTGTTCATAATCTTTAGCAAGTTGCTTTAAATTTAATTTTTTTAAAATGCTTATTCTTTTAGACATTGGTAAGTTTTCAACAGTTTGTTGTACACCATTCTTGATAAATTCCGGATTGTTTTTAATATAAGAGTCTAAAAAATTATAAGCATAATTTTGTATATTTTCATAATATTCATTTAAGTTATTATAATAGTTTTCAACTTCTTCGTCTGAATTAGATTGGATCATTTTTATTTGTTTTAACATTGTTTTATATCTTTTTAATTGTTTCTTTATTCCATCAAGTTGATTTACATAAATGTGAGCATCCATTATACTCCAACTCATTGTTCCAACTTCATATCCACAAGATGCAGCAAACATTGATAAAAGTAATGCATATTGAGTAATATTGAACGGAAGTCCAAGTGGAACATCAGCACTTCTTTGGTGAACATATGAATGTAGTTTTCCATCTGGAGTTACTTTGTATTCACTACTCCAAACACATGATGGAAGTACAGCTTTTGGAATATGAGCATCTTGCCATAGATTTATATTCATTCTTCTATCAGTCGGATTATTTTTTAATGTCCATTCAACACATTGAGGTTTCTTATAAAGGTCGTTTATAAATCCATAAGCTTATCCAATAGAATGTGCATATTCAGGTCCAAACCAAATAGCTTGTTTTATAGTTCTGGCATTACTTTTCTTATCCATAACATCTTTTGATTTTACCATAATTTGTCTTCCAAATTTATCCAAATAAGGAATTGTTTCAACAACACCTGTTAATGGATTTCTAACTTGTTCCATTAATGGAACTTCTCTTTCAGGATCATCTATTGCATTATCGCCTTGCTCATATATACGATATATTCCATCTTCATCAACTTCCCATAAATTCCAAGTATTATTGCCTCTTTCTCTTAACCATGATGGATGATTATCTTGTACTGTGTGTATCCATTGTATTTCAGAAGTACTATTTTTTACTTTTACATCCTTTGTTTCAGCAATTGGAAATTCACGACCAACATTAAACTTGTGATTCCATCCTGCTATACTTATTGTATCTATTCCGGTTCTATTTTGAGTTTTAATACCGGTTTTTAATATTTCATCTACTAACTTACAATAAGCAACATCCATTTCTGACAATCTTACTTTGCTTCTATCAATTTTTATTTCTTTACCATTTACTATCATAATTTTACCTTCTTTTACTTTCTAACATATAATTTTCTTTTATAAACTATCCCGTTTTCATTTCCTTCATATATCGTTTCTTTGTTCCATTCATTTGCATCTATTCTAGGAAAATATACATCTGCTTTACTTTCTGCATCTATTTCTGTAAGAACTAAAGTCTTAGCATATTCAAGCATATTTTTATATAGTGAAGCCCCACCTATAACTACAAATTCTTGTTTAAAGTTTTCGATATATTCGAGTAGTTCTTGCATACCATGAACAATATATATCTGTTCATTTTTTTCTATATCACTTTCATGATTTCTGGTTAACACGATATGTTTTCTTCCAGGAAGTGGTTTTCCTCCGCGAAGAGAATAAAACGTATTATATCCCATGATCATTTGTTTACCCATTGTATATTCTTTAAAGAATTTTAAATCTTCTTTAATCCACCAAATAAGTTCATTATTCTTACCTAGTTCATTGTTTTTACCTACAGCAGCAATCATACTGACGTTATCAAATACTTGCATAACCAAATCCTCCTAAATATATTTTAACATAAATTATAGAATTGAAAATAAAAAAACACTTATTACTTGTGATAAAAGTGTTTTAATTTTCCATATAATAAGCATAGTATTCGTCATAAGTAAGATTAGTTTCATGAACTTTTTCAGCCAATTCTTTACCCAAATAACGATAATGCCAAGATTCATAATTGTAACCGGTAATGTTTTTTTTATCCTTAGGATACCTTAAAATAAAGCCATATTTATAGGAGTTGTTTATAAGCCATTCATAACTTTTAGATTCATGAAATTTTGCTTGACTTGTACACTCTTTAGAATATATATCCAAAGCTAGCCCCGTTTGATGCTCAGAATAACCGGCTCTTGCAGCTATAGAATCAGCATATTTTGTTCCTTTATCAGTTTGATACGCTTCATACACTTCTTTTTGATGAGCAGCAGAACGATACCCAGAAATAATAATCAAATATATTCCATCTTCATATGCTGCATTCCACATTTCAATAAAAGCATTATAAGCTTCACTTCTAATCTTTTTGGGTTCTCCATAATAATATTTTATATCAACATTCACTAAATCATCTGGTTCATAATCTTCACCTAAACTATAATATTTATTAGCAAGTATTCCATAACCTTTTGAAAAATCAGTTTTTAAATTTGCTTCATAATAATTTATATTTCGGTGGACATTTACCAATGATACAATACTATCATAATCATAACCATCTGTACCATGATATTTAAAGAAATCTTCATCTTTAGTTATAACTTGATCTAAATATCCATCTAAATTTTTAAACATAAAATATTTAGCAGTTAGAAAATGAGGAATAAATTCATTATATCCTAAATCTATTACTTTCTTTTGTTCATCTTCATTTAACTTATCAAGTATCAACTGCGTTGTTTCTTTCGGATATCCAAGATTTTTAAGCGCATATTCATTAGTTTTAGTATATAAATATTCTTGATATTTTTTTACACCAAAAACTATACCTCCTACAAGAAGTATCATAACTACAAAAAATATTTTAACACTTGTTTTAAGTCTATATACTTTCTTAGTTTTCATATCATCACTCTAAAATAATTATAAAACATAAAAAAAAAGAACTCAAGTAAATGAGTCCTATATTTATTAATTTAAAGCGTCTTTTAATTTGCTTCCTGCTTTAAATGAAACAACATTTTTAGCAGCAATTTTCATTGGTTCTTTTGTTAATGGATTAATTCCTTCTCTAGCAGGTCTTACTTTTGAAGAGAAAGTTCCAAATCCAACGAATGCAACTTTTTGACTTTCTTTAAGTCCTTTTTCGATTCCTTTCAACATAGCGTCTACTGCTCTTCCTGCATCAGCTTTAGTTAATCCAGTTTCAGCAGCAACAAATTCTACTAATTCAGTTTTTGACATTTTAAATGTACCTCCCATATATTTTTTTTCTAGTAGGTTTACCCTACATATAAAATGTAGCAAAAAATTATCTCAAATGCAATAAAAAATAACGAAAAATCGTTATTTTTTTAATATATTTATTGTTTTTCAATACATTTTATTATTATTTTTATATACACATCTAAATAATTAGTATATCCGGAATATTTATCCAAATCCTCTTTAAATACTAAACCATTTTCTATTCCATATAGCATATGCATATCTTTACTTTGTTTATCTATAACTAAAATACCATATTCTGAATCAAAATCATGACCATATTTTTCATGTTTCAACTTTATTTTAAACTCAAAAGTATCTTTAAAAATATTGTTTAATATATCTATTGTTTTTGAAGCTACTTGTTTATAATTTCTTTTGTCATTGCATTTTTCAATTAAACATATCAAATTTTTATATTCTTCACTTGGATGATGAGGATTTTCTTCATGTATTTCATCTTCTCTTATAGAACCATAACCCAAAACTTTTACAATTATTTCTAAGTCAGTTTCATTAGCTCTATCAGTGTAATAATAACCATTCAAAATAGCTTCTTTATCCTTTAAAAGATTATGAATTATTTCAAATTCATCGTTATGTTCTTTTAAGAAACTTACACTGGCATTATAATTTTCAAATGATTCATCGTTTATAAAAGATTCTCTTTCATCTGCATAAAAGCCAAGTTGATTTCTTTTTAAATAGATTCTTTTGTTATAACAACTAGTTTCGGTTAAAACAAAACCTAAATTAGTAAATTTCATCTTATAGATAGACAAAGTTGTATCGATGCTTTCTAATCTAAATCTTGATAAATCATCGATTTTACTTAAAAAAATTTTATAAAGATCTTCTTTTGAATATCCATTTATATTTAACATATCATCACCTTTAATTCGGTTTCTTTATTTTTATTTAGATTTTGCAATTGGTAAAACAATATCTTCCTTTTTATTTTTTTTAATATTTTTTATTCTAGAACTTACTGGAACAACTCCAATAACTGGTAAATTAGTAATTTTCTCTATTTCCTCTTCGTCTTTAATAGTTGTATCAAAATAAAATGATATGAAGATAATACCTATTGAAAGTATCATTCCCATAAGAGAACCGATTACAACAATTTTTAAAGTTGATGCGGATGACGGAGTTTCACTTACTTCAGCTTTATCAATGGTACTGATATTTTCAATTTTATAAATCGAAACTATTTCAGATGCAAATACGTCAGCTATTTCATTCGCGATTTCGCATGCAAGTTCATTATCTTTATCAGTTACTTTAATACTTATTATTGAAGTATCTGTTATCTCTCCTACACTTATCATAGAGTTTAATTCTTTATAAGTTAAATCTAAATTTAGTTTTTCAATTACTTGATTAAGAACCCTTTTACTCTTTATTATTTCACCATATGTTGTAACAAGAGATTTATTCAAATTGATATCACTTGTATTTATGGCAGAATTTTCATTTGCTTGATTTAAAAGAATTGTTGTTTCACTTGTATATTTAGGTACTCTAAACTTATTAACATATATACTTGATAAACAAAAGAATATTGAAGTTGCAAAGATAATATATATTATTTTAGATTTAAAATAATTAAATAATTGAGTTATATCTAATTCTTCCATAACTAACCTCCATAATATGCATCATAGTATTTATTATAGTATCCATTTTTAGTTGCTGGTACTTTATTTAATATAACACCTGCTATGTGTGCATTTACTCCTTCTAATGCTTTTACAGTTTTCTTAAGCATGTCTTCACTAGTTTGTTTATAAGCTGTTACTATTACAGTTGTAGATACATATTTTGTTACAACCAAAGCATCTGATAAACCAACTACTGGAGGACAATCAAAAATAATAATATCATAGTTATTTTCAAGCATATCAATAAGTTTTCCCATACGCTTACTTTCTAAAAGTTCACTTGGATTTGGAGGTACCGTTCCACTTGGAAGTAAGTATACTCCTTTAAGTTTGGTTTTTATTGTTTCAATTTTTACTCCTGATAAATCAGATATCAAAATATTGGATAAGCCTTTTCCGTTGGAAACACCAAATATTTCATATTGTCTTCCTCTACGAAGATCACAGTCAATTATTAAAACTTTTTTACCTGATAATGCATAACTTTGAGCAAGTGATGCTGCTATAAAGCTTTTTCCCTCACCTGGTTCTGTAGAAGTTAGCATAATCTTTTTTTCTCCACCATTAACTAAACTAAATTCAAGATTAGTTCTGATCGTTTTAACAGCCTCAGCTACTCTTGATTTAGGATTAGATAACATATTTAATTCTTCTAACATATAAATCCACCTTTTTATTATATAGTTATTATATCATGAATAATCAGTTTATTTCTTCATTTTTTATAACTTTTGTAAAGTTATCTTCTAGTATTGCCTTGTTTTTTTCAACACCGACACATTTTAAAATTATTTTTTCACACTTTTTTAAATAATTGAAACGATTATCAGGATGATGAATATCGCTTCCAACAAAACTGATAAGATTAAGCTTTAAAAGATTTTTAGCCATTGTCTTAGCTTGACGACCGTATAATCCAGTTAAAGAAACAAAATTGATTTGCATTAAAACTCCCATACTTCTTAATGTATAAAAGAATTCATAATCCTTATAGTAAGCTTCATATCTTTCTGGATGAGCAAGTATTGGGACTATACCATTACTTATAAGTTCAAAAAATATTGATTTTACTTCATTTATCTTAGAATGCATTGGTATTTCAATCAACATATATCGGCTATTATTTATTGTTGTGAGTTTTTTTTCTTTATAAAGTTTTAAAATATTATTGCTGATATATACTTCATTACCTAAATAGATATTTATATTTAAATGTTCAGCTTCCTCTTTTATAGTATTAAATATTTTTTCATTTTCACTTACTTCACTTACGTATTTGGATTCATCAATATAATGAGGTGTAAAAACAATATCTGTAACGCCACATTCATAAGCGTTTTTAAGCATTTCTTTTGTTTCTTCTAAACTTTTTGATCCGTCATCAACGCCATATAAAAAATGGCTGTGTAAATCTTTCATGATATCACCACTTTTATTATAAAATTAAAGTATTAAAAAAAGAATATTTTACATATTCTTTTACATTTTGTTTACTATAATACGATAGCAATTAATTTATCAGAGCCTTTATTTACAATCTTACTTACTGTACTTGAAAGTTTATAACGAGTAGAATCCTTCATCATCATTAATTTAGTTTGAATACCTTCTTTAACGATTTCATCTAGGCTTCTACCAAATATTTCACTTTTCCAAATACTTGTAGGATCATCATTATAATCTCTCATAATATAGTCAATCAACTCTTTAGATTGAACTTCAGTTCCAATGATTGGTTCAAAAGTGGATTCAACATCAACCTTAATCATATGAATAGAACTGGCTTTTGCTTTTAGTCTTACTCCATAACGAGTTCCTTGTTTTATGATTTCTGGTTTTTCAAGCATCATATCTTTTAATGTTGGATAAACAATTCCATATCCACATCCATGAGCCATCTTTAAAGCTTCAGATAAGCATTTATTTTCTTCTTCACTTTCATGATATCTAGAGAATACTTTTAAGATACTTGCTTTACTTACATTTGAATATCCGACAATATTCTTTAAGGTTTCATTATAAAGCTCATCAGAACTATCAAGGTTTAGGGAAACAACACCTGTACCAGCATCAAATTCACTTATGTAAGCTCGAGATATAATATCCGAATCAGTATAATAATTGATAATCGAATTAACATCACCCATTTTATTGACGTTAACGACACTTTCTTTTATTTTATTTAGATAATGCATTTTAATTTCATTTTTGTTTGGTAAAACGTGTACCCATTCAGGAAGTTTTACTTCAACATCAACAATTGGGAATTCATCTATTGCACTTCTTAAAATATCATTGATTTCTTTTTTACCCATAGCTTCAACATTTAAAGGAATTACTTTTACTCCGTGTTTTTCTTCAATTTCCATCTTTATCTTTAATGTATCTGGATTATCTGTATGCGTAGTGTTAAGAATGACAATAAATGGTTTATTTATACTTTTAAGTTCTTCAATTACTTTAGTTTCGCCATCTATATAGTCACTTCTTTTAAACTCACCAAAAGATCCATCTGTAGTTATAACAATTCCAATAGTTGAATGATCTTTAATTACTTTTTCAGTTCCAATTTCAGCAGCTTCTATAAATGGTATTGCCTCTGGGTACCAAGGCGTATTGACTAATCTAGGATTAGATTCAGCATCTTCATACCCGATTGCTCCATCAATAACATATCCAACACAGTCAATAAGTTTGATGTTTGTTTTAAAGTCATCTATTTTAATTACGGCCCCTTGTGATGGAACAAATTTTGGCTCAGTAGTCATAATCTGTTTTCCATTTGATGATTGAGGAATTTCATCTAAACATTTTTTCTTATCGTATTCGTCTTCTATATTTGGAACAACTAAATTTTCAATTACTTTTTTTATAAAAGTTGATTTGCCAGTTCTAACTGTACCAACAACTCCTAGATATATTGATCCGTTTCCTCTTGCGGATATATCTTTAATTATGTCTTTCATCTCCATAATTACCTCTCCTTTATAGTTAAAATATATGTGACATATTTAAATTTATTACATATACTAAACTAAAAAAGTGTAATTTTAACGTTACACTTTTCAATAATGGAATCCATCTAATATCTTCTGAACTTCTTCATCAGGTTTATTATGATAATCAGCACCAGGACTTAAAGTAAAACTATATAGAACGTCATCATACTCCATATACACACTTCTTCTCCTTCCATATTCAATTCCATAAGCTATTGTGTTTAGTTTTCCTACCTTATACTTTGGAATAGTTTCATCAGTATAGTTTCCATGGTTTAGTTCACTGTTTTCTTTCCTTTCAGCATATTTAGTTTTTATTAAAATATTAAAGCTAACAAAAGATACATTTTTGTTTTCCTTATTATCATACTTAAAAACATTAGTCATATAAAGACATATAGTTGCTATTTTTCCATTTTTCTTTTCTAACGTTTTTAAAATAAATTTATCTCTTTTAAACAAATCATTTTTTAAAAGTTTTATACCCAATTCTTTTTCTAGTTCTTCATATGTATACATTGAATAACTATCTTTATCTATCGGCTCATTCTTTAAAGAATCAATGCCACTACCAGTTGGCTCTTTCAAATCAGCATTATAATTTATTTTTTTAACACCATTATATTTTAATTTGATTTTTTGAACCTCATTATTATCAATTTTTTCGGTATAAGACTTAGTAAATATTGATGTAACAATTTCTTTTATTTCTTCAGCATAAGTTATGCCTGTTCCAACAAGTATCATGCTAGTAATAACTAATATAGAAAAAATAATTTTTTTATTTCTTTTTCTTTTTTTATAACCAAGGATAATCCTTTGATTTAAGTCATTTGATTGTGATTCAGATAACTTAATATTATCAAAAGTATTATTAAAACGATCATTTATCTTATTCATTTATACTCCCTACCATTTCTTTTCTTAATGCTTCTTTTCCTCTCAATAAACGCATTTTTATTGCTGACTCACTTTTCTTTAATTGCTTAGCAATTTCTTTTATAGAGTATCCTTCATAATAAAATAAATATAATGGTATTCTATAATCTGGATTTATGTTGTTTAAAGCATCTACTAAAGAGTCATCTTTTGTTTTATTATCTTTCACATCATTGGTTATAGTTGTTTTTAATTTTTTCCAAGGGGACTTTAAAATATCCTTTGATTCATTTATACATATTCTAAATAACCATCTTTTTGCTTCATTATTTGAAAGTGTTAATATCTTTTTGTTGTTATACAATTTTATATAAACTTTTTGAATTACATCTTCTGAATCTTGTTCATTTAATAAATAACTATATGCAAGTCTATATATATCATTTTTATACAGCTGATATAATTCGTTAAAACGTTCTCCCATTATAATCACTCCATCATCTTTTTCAACCTAACAACGATTTAAACTAATTAAAAGTCACATTAAAATAAAAAAAAGTGTAATTATTGACTCATTACACTTCTATAATAACAAATATATTTTATTCGTTAATTATTTTCTTTAGATTATTCAATTTATTTTTATCAATTTTAAATTTTGGATCAAATTCTCCATATACTTGAACGTATTGATTATCTTTTTCTTTTAACATACCTGAAGCATAAAGACGTTCATAACTTCCTTTAGGTAAAGGGGACGCTTCTGACGTTTTTACGATGCATAGTATTAATTCTTCATCTTTAGCAATAAATTCTTCTCCATCTACTATTTCTTTAAGAATTGTATTGGCTTTTTCGTTTTCACCTAAATTGGAAAATCTTTCTGAATCTTTATAAAAATTAATATGATCATTTAAAGAAATATACCCACCAAGATAATATATATCAATATCTTGATTTTTCTTAACTTCTCCTTTAAAGACATCATCTATTTGTAATGTAATTTTTGTCCAAGCATTTCCTGCAAAAGTTTCAAAATTTACCGATACGACTTTACCTTTTACTACGGCATCACTTTTTTTCATCAATGTAGTGAATTCTTCTTTGAATACTTTTTCAGTTATTGAAGTTACAGTAATTATGTTTTTTTCTTCTTTTTTATATTCATGATTACTTTCTTTTGGTAAAAACTTCGGTATAAGAATGCCAACTAAGGTTAATAAAGCAAGACATGTAATAATTAATATTTTCTTCATTTATATTTTCTCCTTTAATTTTAATAATGAAAAGCTTCTAATATTTTTTGAACTGCCTTATCAGGATTAGAAGAGTAATCATCTCCAATTGATATTTTTAATCGATATAATATATCGTCGTGAATTATAAAAACACTTTGAGTATGACTAAATGTGTAAAAAATGTATGCTTTATCATTAATAGATTTTATATAGTATTCTTTTATGTTTTTTTCAGATGATAAATTAGCTTCCCAAATGGTATCATTGTTGCTTGTATTATATTTTGTACGCATGATAATCTCCATATATATTTTAGTTGTCTTTCTAGAATTTTTTTCGGCATCCATAGGATTTGGCATGCTAAACCTTAAGTATGATATTTTTTCATCCTTACGGGAAATTTTAGTTACTACTATTCTATTATCTTTAAACAAATCATTTTTTAAAATTTCTATGCCTAGAGCTTTTTCTAATTCTTCATATGTATATATCGAATAACATTCATCTATTGCATCAATTATATCACAAGAACCAATATAATTTTGACATGTGCTTTCTCTTAGCACTGCATCATAATTTAATTTTTTTCTTGCTTTTGATTCTAACTTAAAATTTGTATATGTACTTCCATTTGATGTGGTTCTATTGCTAATTTTTGTTATAACTTCGCTAATGCTTGCTTTTATATCGTTTGCATAAGTTATGCCTGTTCCAATGATTAAAATACTGAATATCATAATTAAACTAAAAATGATTTTATTTTTCTTCTTTCTTTTTTTATATCTATTAATAGTTTCTAATTTTAGATAGTCATTTCTTTCATCTGTTAAAACAATATTGCTAATATTATCAATATACTTTTCTTTCAATTTATTCATCTTTACCCTCCATTTCTAATCTTAATTTTTCTTTACCTCTTGAAAGTTTCATCTTTATAGCTGATTCAGATTTTTTCATAATCTTAGCTATTTCTTTTATCTTATATCCCTCATAATAATATAAATATAATGGTATTCTATAATCTTTTGGAATGGATTTTAATAATTCAAAAGTTTCAAATTTATTTAAGTCATAAGATTTTATTTCATCATCTAAACTCTTTGTAAGTTTTTTCCAAGGTGATTTAAGTAAATCTTTTGTATTATTTATACTTACTCTAAATAACCACTTTTTTATTTCTTCATTTTCTAATAATAGAATCTTTTTATTGTTATATAACTTCATAAATGTTTTTTGAAGAATATCTTCAGTATCCTGAATATTAAAAAGATAACTATAAATCAGTTTATAAACATCTTTACTATATAAATAATATATTTCATCAAAACGATTATTCATATTTTAATCTCCTTTCATCTTATTAACGATTTAAATTAATAAAAAGTCACACTAAAAAAGGAAACAAAATTAATTGCTCCTTATGCTAATTTTCTAGTTTCTATTTCTGCTGTTAATTCTTCTTTTTCCTCTTCCGTTAATATAGTTTGTTTATCAAGTTCTTCTAACATCTTTTCATAATCACTTAAATCTAAATCGGGATTATTATCTAGTTCATTAAGCAAGGCTTTAAAATCATTTTCTTCTTGTAAAGATCTATCAAGTACCTCATTTTCCTTTTCAAGGTACATAGTTGCTGCATTTTCATATTCATCAATTTTATCACTTTTTTTATCAAACTCTTCATCAGTAACTTCATCAGTTAAAGTTCTATCCTGTTTATATAGTTCAAACTTTATATCTTCTATGCTTCTATTTTGTATTCTTTCATTACGGACTTTTTGCATATATTCAGAGACTTTTGCTTCATATATTGATGGAAGTACCTTACCTTCTAACCCAGGTTCATCATCATTAAGTCTTTTTATGGCTTCTGCACGAATATTAATATAATCGGCATTTTCAACTAAAGTCTCATCATCACTTTTTTCAAACTCTACTTTTTCAGCAGATATATTTTCATCTTTTAATTCTTCATGAGTTTTTTCTTCTTTTTGTTCTTCTTTTTCTAAAGCAGCTATTTCATTTTGAAGAGCTTCAATTCTTGCATAATTTGGATTACTTTGAAGTTTCAAAGCTTCTAATTCTCTTTTTTTAGAATCTAAAATATTTTCTTTATTTTTATCGTTTTCATTTGTTTCTTTTTTAGCATTAATACGAGCATTTTCAACTGCTTCTTTTATTTCTTTATAATCCGTTTTAGCAAGACTTTCATTCACTATTTTTACTTGAGTTTCATACTTTTCAATATACTCGTCTAATTTATTTAAAGTTTTTGGATAAGATGATTTAATTACTGAAGTAAACTCTGGATTTTGAGAGATTAAATCTTTTACTCTCTTAAATTCATTTAGTTTTTGATCCAGTTCATTTTTTTCATCAACCATTTCTTTACTAGGTATTTCAAACGGAACTCTTTTTGTAGATCCAAATATATCTTGCGACTCTTTTAATCCGTCTATTACACCCATTTCTTTATAGTGATTATAATCAAATATTAAAGAATCATATTCATAAGTTATTTCTATTCTATCTTTATTTTTTTTAGTTAAATTATTAACACTTTGGATATTATTTATTCTAGTGAAATAAGACATTATTCCTTTATTTATTGCTGGATCAAATATTTTTGATGTTCTTAAATTTTGTATAGCTTCCTTTTCTAAAGATACTAGTGAACTTCTAGCTCTTTTAGAATTGTTTAAACGATCTTCATATATCGATTCTTTAAAAGCCGTAAATACCGTATCATATTCGTCAAATGCTGGAATGCTTAGAATAGAGTCTATAAAACTTTTTTGGATGTCTGTCTCCATTGATTTAGATGCTACTTCTGATATTTTATTAAGAATTTGGGATACTTCTGATAAACTATCTCCGTGATTATTCATTTTATTTTGTAAACTTTTTAACATTTCTTTTAATTCATCCATAAATATTTTCACCTACTATGATTAATATACCATTATTTTAAAGAATTTATAAAAAAAATTAGTTGACTTTACAACTAATTTAATTCGTTTTTACTAAAACCATTTAGTTTCCATAAAGGGGCAATCATACTTAATGATTCCAATTCTTTATATATTTCATTTAATTCTTTTGAATTAATTAATATTTCATGTTCCAAAAGAATTTTCTTTAGTTCCTTTTTATTAAATATTGCAAATTGAATTTCATAATAAATATCATCAATAATACATTCTTCAGGTTCTATATCATTTTGTAGCAAAGTTGCCTCTATTTCGTTTTTTAAATTTATTAACTCATCTAAATCAAATATTTTGTAATCATCTTTTTTTGCTTTTTCATTTTTAATATAATCAAACGAATCTTGATCAAAAATTGGATCAACTATATAATTTTCAATTACTGAAAGATGTTTATATTCAATAATTTCATTTAATTCATTTTCATTTAATTTTATACCTGTTTTTTTCAACAATTCTATTAATTTTTCTTTAGATATTATTCCATTTGCCTGAATGTAATTTGTTATTGAATAAGTAATCTCATAAAAATCATCTTTATATTTTTTTTGTAATTTTTCAGAAAGTCTTTTATCTTTTTCTACAATACGTCTTAATTCATTTGGCATAAGATATTTATATTCATCATTTACTAAAGCAATTCCAAGCTTTCCTTCAACTAGGAATTTAGGATCAAATGTATCATAACAAACATCTTCTGATTCGATGATTTCCAAAATACGTTCATCAATATCAGTTATCTCATTATAGCTTTCAAGTATATCCTCTTTACTTATATCAGTTTCATTTACAAGGCCAGTCAATTTTATAAATTTATCAAGAGTAAATTCTTCCTTACTTTTTATCTTTGCAGCTTCTTTTTTTAAAGTATCAAGAAAAGAATCATTTAAATTTCTTCCTCTTAAAGCAGCAAAACGAATATTTTCAGCAATGTCTAAGTAGTAGGATGATATCATTTTTGCTTGCTTCTTGTTAATTGAAAAGTATTCCACTAAACTACCTAAAACATCATTCGGATCTTCCATTGGTTTAAAAGTTAAAAAGGCATATACTTTGCTAATTTTTTCTTTATTTTTAATTATTTTTTCGATATAAGTTAATAAATCTTTATGAACATGAAATGTCTTAAATAATTGCTCATTTGAAAGTATCCTATAATCCATTTGTTTATATAAGTTATAAAATTCTTCTAGTTCATTTGCATCAGATATTAATATTAGTCCATTTCTAATAGGATATTCTAAATTTAAGTCTTCAATAGTTATATCTAATGAGTATTTTTCAATATAGTTTTTTTGAAAAAATTCTACGGGAATTACATTATTTATGTCAACATAACAGATAACTACAGCTTTTAAAAGTTGTATTTGTTTTGCTTTATTAAATTTTTCTTGTAAGATATCATTTAATTCTTTTGGGAATTCTAGATTATCATCATCTTTAAAAAATAGAAAGAATCTATCAATTAATTCATCTTCTAAGATTGAGTTAGAAGAACCATTCTTTTTTACTTCATTAAGAACATCTAAATAATCAAAGTTAAACTCACGATCCATAAATATTGCAAATTCGTCTTTTATTTTTTCTTCTAAAGATTTTATCATCTCTTTTTTGCTCGTGAAATGTCCTTCTAAATAATCACTGGCAAATAATTCAAGATCTTCTTGATTTTCTCTTTCTAATATTGTTTTTAAACTTCTCATACTTACCTCACCTCATCTACTAATACTTTAACACAAACATATGTTAAATAAAATATAAATGTTCTAAAATAGAACTTTCTCTGATTTATATTGTTTAATTATTATACTTAACATTAAAACTATTATTATAAATGTTGATAAGAACATAAGCATTATATTAAGAGCACTAAAACTTCCTTTAGTTACATCATCAAATAGAAGTGTATAATTTATAAAAGGTATCATACTTAGAAGACTTGAAGATTTTACATTTAGGAAGAAAGCTATCATTCCGGGAAATATAGATACTAAAGTTATTGGTCCAAGAGCACTTTGAGCTTCTTTAAATGTTTTGGCACGTGATGCAATGCTTATGCAAATTCCACTTATCATGAATGCATACGCGACTATTATTAAACCAGCAAACACAACTTGACCGATATTTAAAGTTATATCTACTCCGTTATAGATATCGAAGTGACTTCCTGCATACATAAGAGAAAAATATGCAAGGATTAAAGAAATAATTCCTGTTACAATTGAAGAAATGGCTACACTTATATATTTTCCAATTATTATGCTTTTTGAACTTATTGGTAAAGTAAGCAAAGTTTCTAAAGTTCCTCTTTCTTTTTCACCTGCTGTTGTGTCAGTAGCTGGGTAAGTTGACGCAACAGTTACTGCCATCATAATAAACATAAAAGCATAACTAACAATATAATTTCCGAAGAAGTTTTCTTCTTCTAAGGTTACATTTGACAATGTAATAATATTTAAAACATCATCTGGTTTGATATTTTTATTGATTAAATAATTTTCTTGAAGAATACTTTTATATTGTTCAAAATAACTGCTTATAAGACTTACTGCATAACTTGAGGTATCATTTTCATAGCCGTAAGTTTCATAATGGTTACCATCCTTAGTAACATATAAATTGATACTACCTTCTTTGTACATCTTTTCAAGTTCTTCTTTTGTACCGGTTACTACATCAATTTTAAAACTATCAGCTAAATATTTTTCAGTTTCATTTAACTCATAGGCAAAACCTATTTTATTATAATCATCAATATCTTTATTGACATTGTTTTCAAATAAATAAGACATTCCAATTATGATAAGTGGAATCATTAAAGGTACAATTAACATCATTGATAAAGACTTTTTATCTCTAAATATCTCTCTTAGTTCTTTTTTTAATATATTAATCATTTTTTATGCCTCCGATCAATGTGAAGAACGCATCTCTTAAGTTGCTTTGTTTTGTTTGTTTATTGATCTCTTCTGGTGTACCCGAAGAGATAACCTTACCATTATTAATTAATACAACATAATCACAGATATTTTCTGCTTCTTCCATGTAATGTGTTGAATATATAATTGATGCTCCGTTTTTCTTCTCTTCTTTGATAAAATCAAGAATTACTTGACTAGATATAATATCAAGTCCACTTGTTGCTTCATCAAGAATATAATACTTTGGCTTATGAACTAAACATCTTGCTATATTTATTCTTTGAGTTTGACCAGTTGATAAAACTCCTATTCTTTTATCTATGAACGAACTCAAATCAAGTCTATTTATAATTTCTTCAATTCTTTTTTCACTTACCTCTTTTTCCACTCCATAAATATCAGCAAACATTTTCAATAGTTCACGCCCTGTTATTGAATTATATAGTTTTGTGTTTCCAGAAAGATAAGCAATTTCATTTTTTATTTTTAAAGCAGATGATGAAATATCAACATCATCATATAAAATAGTTCCATTGGTTGGAGTAAGAATCCCGGCAATCATTCTAAGCAAAGTTGTTTTTCCAGCTCCATTTGGTCCAAGCACACCAACAATACTTCCATTGGGAACCTTTAAATTAATATTATCATCAGCTAGAATAATATTATTCTTTTTAGTTTTTTCTTTAAATTGTTTACTTACATTTTTAATTTCTATCATATTCTCACCTCTTCAATTATTTCATTTAAGCAAATAAAAAGCAACTTAAATCTTAGTTACTTTTTATTTTATTTATAAATATTTTTACTTATTATATTGTACTTTTATACTTAGTTATCATTTGGTTCATTACACCATTTATATTTTTCCCTGTATTGTGTCATAAAGGAATAATCATTTCGATCATTTTCAATTCTTCCAATTACAATTCCCGGTAATACATTTTGGGATAAAGCAAAATTTCTTATATTAGTAATATTTAATTCGGAATTTTCTATAAATAAGTCATAATCTTTTTGATTTATAAGAACGTTTTTAGCAAAATTATCTGCTCGTTGTTCCTCTTTACTATCAATAAATTGATAATCAATATATTGATTTTTAAAATCATCATTTATTAAATGTCCAACTTCATGAAATAATGTAAACCAAAAGATGTCAGAAAATGATTGTCTTATGGTCATACATAAGATAACTTTATCTTTTCTTTTTTGGATAAACCCCTGAACTGGAGCTCCTTTAAAATGTTGCACGATTTCAAATGCAACACCACATTCAGAAAAAATTTCTTTTAATTTTTCTACCATTTCTATTGGTGATAAAAACATTGTACTTTTTATTTGCTCATATTTAGTTTCTAATTTTTTTGCATCAAAAGATTTAGTTATATTTTCTTTACTAGTAAAATATTCACATATTTTTTGCCATGCATATAAAACATAGACATTGACCTTATTTGCTTTTGAACCTCTAAAAGCAACCTGTTGAATTGGTAAATTTGGTATGCTGCATAAATTATTTAAATTTAAAAATTTTCGCATGTTTAACAAGGTTATTTCCTTTTTAGAATTACATTCAATAATATTCTCTTTCTCACAATATTTAATAATATCTTTTAAATCACTTAAGATATCTAGTTCTTCTTTATCAACATTGTTTAAATTATTGATTTCAAACGTTTCTTTATCATAATTGTTTTGTAGATTCATCCAAAAAGATGCAGGAATATTTAAAGCATATTCCAATCTATTAGCAAATTCTGAGGATATATCCTTTTTTCCCCTAACAACTTCACTTATATGTTTAGCGGAATATCCAGTCCTAACTGCCAACTCCTCTTGTGACATGTTTCTATCTTCCAAAACCTCTTTTATAGTTTCCCCTGGATGAGTCAACAAATCAAGGGATAATCCAATTACATTTTCCGTCATGATAATCTGCAACTCCTTTCAAATTAACTTTTTCACACTTTTTTAAAGATTCATCATCTAATTTATCTGATAATGGTTCCACTATTAGTCTATAATTTTTGTTAATTTTAATATCATATAGATTATCTAAATTACCAACAAGAGGATGAGGATCGCCTAAACCGATATCTAGAAATTCTTTAAAATTACTTGCGGCTCTAATTTGTTCTATTCTTAATTTTAATTTTTTCATCATTTCAAATCCAATTGTTTTTTGTAATTTAACTGTATCAGATAAAATTTTTCTTACTTCTCTGTTGTCGATTTCGATTTGCACCTTTTTCCTCCTTTTTATTAATTTGTTACCTAATAGGTAATTTTATTATACTACCTTACAATTAAAATTACAATACTTTCATAAAAAAAGATAACTTAGTTACCTTTATAAATTATTTTCATTCCGGTTTTACTTCCATCATTTAAAGTAAATTCCAAATTATATGTTCCCTCATTTGCTAGATTAACAGCATATTTAAAGGTATTAGGTTCCTCAATATCTGGTTCAATGTAATTTACACTTCCGTTAGAATCAATATTAAAGGATAAATCATTATGCGTAATATCTTTATCTAAACTCTTTACTAATATATTAAATGTTTTAATACTTGTAGTATACTCACTATATTCTTTCATAGAGTTATTTTCCATTAAATATATCGCGATACGATTTTTAATAACATATAGGTTACTAGTTGATGTAATACCATTATAGTCCATTTTCATTATTGTTTTACCTAAAGTTTTTCCGGAGATAACCCCATCTTTAATAGTCGCAATATTTTCATCATCTACAAATACATCAAAAAAACCTGCTTCTACGTTTTCGGGATTAGTATCCAAACTCAAGTCAGTTTTATCATCTAGATAAACATAATAATTATCACTGAATAATTTAGCAGATGATATATAGTCACTGAAAACACTTAAAGTAATTTCTGCGGTTTTATCCTGATATGTTGCTTTTAATTTTGTTGTACCTAATTTATTTAAGGCTTTTAACATAAGACCTTCTTTAGTGCTTTTTATATCAACAATTGTTTGATCATAATCACTGAATTTTATATTCTTTACATTTATTGATTTTAAACTCATGACCGAAGAAATATCGATAGACTCATTTGTTTTTAAAGAGTATGTTGAATTAATAAAACCAAGTTTACAATCCTTACATAAATTCATAGTTGTTGTTTTTTTAGTAGTTGCTTCTATTCTATCTCCATCTTCATCAGTTATTGGCTTATTAAAAATAGTCAATAAATACATTAAAACGATTATTAAAAATAATACAATAATAATTGTGAATATAATGGTTTTTAAATTAATTGTTCCATCTTCATTTATAAATATTTTTTTCATTTCATCCTCTTTAACACTTTAATAAATTCATATGTTGATTTTGAAAGTTCTTCTTCCTTTATTTCATCTAAAGAAAATGCTTCAAAATCATAACTGCGGCTTTTCTCTTTATTTTCTAGTTTTCCAGATTCTAAGTAGCCTGTATACCCTAAAATTATCCAATCCACATATTCTTTTGTTTCATTATCAAAACTCTTATTATAATAAGCTCCGATAAATTCACCTATTCTAACATTATAACTTCCAGTTTCTTCAACTATTTCTCTTTTTAAAGCTTCAACAAAATTAACATCACTTTTGTTAACTGCTCCACCTACCGCTTGTAATAGACCAACTTCATCTCTAGCACCTGGACCTCTTCTATTTAAAATAACACGTCCATTTTTATCAAAAATAAAGCATATTACTCCAACTTTCACTTCGTTTAGAGATTGATTATCAATTAATTTTTCTACTAACCCTTCAGTATCTATTACTTCATCGTAAAAAAGCATTTTATCACTTCCTAAAACATTTTATCTATATTCGTTGGTACTTTATCATTAACTATTAAGTTAATTATTTTATCCTCTTTTTCTTGGGAAACTTCCTTGCCAGTAAGTTTGCTTAATTCTCTAATAATGCCACTTAAAGTTTTAGGGTCTTTCATATTTCCTTCATTAAGTCTACTAGCAATATTTATAATTGATTCCTTACTAACTTTGGTTTTAGCCTCCACCTTATTAAAAACTTCATCATTAATTTCCATATAAACACCTCTAGTATATTTATATGTTTATATGCCCAACATGTTCGTTATTTCAGTTTATAAACATATGTTAAATCACTTAACATAATGATGAATGTCGCTTCATGATGATTTTTTATATCTAGATAGTTTATTGGACACTTACTTTCTTTACTAGCATTTAATAGTTCTTTAAAACTGCTAACAAAAGTAATTTTTTTATTATCAATTCTTGGAAAGCTTTTAACATTTACAATATTTTTATCGTACCTGCGTAATAGTTTTTCTAAACGATAATCAAAAGAATTTTTAGTTCTTAAAATATTTCTTAATAGCAAGATAATTATTAAAGTAAATAATATTATTGATGAAAGAAGTTCTAAACATATAGCATAACAAGTATTTATATCAATTCTTCCATAAATAGTTTCATTTTTGTTTTCATTTACGGGATTTATAGTTCCATTATTTAAATCTATACTAAGAATAACATCATCGTTTTTAGTTATATTTTTACTTAAATAGTTATTATACATTTTTATATCATTTACAAGTACATAGTCTATACGTGCTTTTTTCCCCTTGTAGTATTCGTTTTCAATTGCTTTCAAGTATTCAAGATAATCTTCACTAAAGTTAATTTCTTTTGTTTCTTTTATATTTAAAACACTTCCATTTACATTTGTTGGAATAATATCTGTATTAAATAATTCTTCAATAAATAAATCTTTTTCATCATCACTTATTACAAGTTTTCCAATAATTTTATAATTGTCTTTTATTGTTGATTTAATATTTAAAATCATTGAATAATTATATAAGACACTTAGCTTATCTAAATCATTTAAAGATGTAAATGACGTTGTTTTATCCTTATTAACTAGTTTATAATTTGTTGTGTATTCAATACGAGCATTCATCTTTTTAATATATTTATTGCTATCAAAGTTATAAAAGAAGCTTATAAAAAATGCACTTACAAACGTTAGCAACAATAATATAATAATAAATAAACGATATAAATTAACCTTTTTATTCATGAAATCACCTAATTTTATTCTTTTAATTTAATTCTTTAAATAATAAACTTACCCCAATATCAACTTTACTAGAACCATTATTATCTTTTAATTTTATTTTTAAAGTTGCTCTGTATTTGTCATGAGAAAATAATGTTTCTTTTATATTATCAATCGATACATCTAAGTTAGTTGTATCTCCGATAATTTTCATACTATTATACATAGCATCAATGTTTCCGTCATTATAAATCTCTATCTCTTTTTCAAAAACTTCATTTTCACCTATAACAGTGTCAATATTTATAATACTTTCTTTTTCACCATCCACAATATAGCCAACATCCCAAGTATTATTATAATCGGTTGGAATTGCAAAAGAATTTCCTAAAGTAAATACTCCGATCATTAATAATTCCATAGATAGTAAAAACATTAATAAAAAAATCTTCTTATCAGTCATAAACACATATCCTATTCTATATAAATTATACTTTTTAAAAATATATGTGTCAATTGAATATGTTTCCTAAGTGTCAAAAAAGACATAAATTTCTATGTCTTTATTTTTCTAAATATTCTATAACTTCATTAACTGTGTTATTAAAATTATCAAAATCAACATCAAACCATTTAACATCCATTTGGTTATTAAACCAAGTATATTGTCTTTTAGCATAATGTCTACTACGGCTTTTTATAAGAGAAATAGCTTCTTCTAAACTTAGCTTATTATCAAAATATTCATATAGTTCTTTATATCCAATTCCAGTCATTATAGCTTTGCTACGTATGCCTTCATCATATAAAGATTTTACTTCTTCAAGAAGTCCCTCTTCCATCATCTTATCTACTCTTTTATTTATCCTATCATATAGTTTTTCTCTTGAAGTTGTAAGTCCAATAAACTTAGCATCGAAAAGTAGTTTATCTCCATCTAAAGATACCTCTTGTTGATTTAACTTTCTTATTAGTCTTTTACGATTATTTACATGAATATCACTTGTTGGATCTTTTTCCTTAACCATTTCTAAAAGTTCTTCATTGCTATATTCATCAAAATTTTTATGATTTTCTTCTAAAGCAAACTTATAATCATAAAGTCCCGCTTTAATATAAAGTCCACTTCCGCCAACAAGTATTATGTCTTTTCCTTTGTTTTCATCAATTACACGTCTTAAATCACGTTGATAATCAAAAATAGTATACATTTCTGTTGGAGAAACTATATCAAATAATAGGTGTGGTACTCCCTCTTTTTCTGCTTCAGTAACTTTAGCTGTTCCAATATTTAAATCTTTATACACTTGCATAGAATCAGCATTTACAACTATTCCATTAAAATGCTTAGCTAAACTAACACTTAATTTAGTCTTACCAACACCAGTTGGTCCACAAATAACATAGATCACTTAAATCACCTAAGGTTATTATACCTAAATTATAGATATTTTAATAGACTTGATTTATTGTTTTCAACTTTAATTTTATTGTTTGCAAGCTCTCTATATATTATCTTACTATTGTTTAATGTTAATCTATTTTTATTCTTCTTACTTACTTTCAAAAGATATTGAGTATTAATTTTAACATCATTTAAAGTTACTTCTATTTTAGAGTTTTTTAAATTGAATAAATAGTTCTTAACATATATTGTTTGATGATTTCCATTAATTGTAAGATTTTTATCAAGTTCAATATCAGATAAATCTAAACTATTAAGCAAGGTTATTGTGCAGTCATTATCACAAGTATTTATTGCATCTTCAAACTTATGAAAATAATTGTTTTCGGTTGCTATATTTGGATAATTTATTTCATAAGTTCCATTATTATTATCAATTGTATAATTTTTAAAGCCATCATTAATAGTTAAACTTTTATAAAATTTGTTAGAAAACTTCAAGATTTTTTTAGAATATGACTTAGTATATTCTTCATTTTGTTCGTTAAAAATCTTCCAACTATCCTTTTTAGATTTTAATAATTTTTTTAAATCAACATCACTTATATTACTTACTATATTAGATTCATTAGAATTAAAATATATTTTATTTTTATCAAGTTTCATAGAAACATATTGCTTATTAGCTGTAGTAGTTACAACTTTGTTGGCATTCTTTGCAATTGTATTATCAACTGTTAAAGAAGTAATTTTTTTATCATCCATTAAACCAACAATAAATACTGCTACTATAATTAAAAAAGTTATTATTAAATTTTTTACCACTTTTTCCATTAAATCAATTCCGTTCCTTTATTAGTATACAAAAAACAAAAAAACACGTAAATGATTGGAGTAAATTTTAAGTAAAGTTTACGCAAACTTGATTAATAATCTTTTTTTTGATAGAATACGTTTATTGAAGAAATGGGGATGTTTTTATGGAATTACCAAATATTACTATATTAGACGAAAAAGATAAACGATTACATCAAAGATCAGAAGAAGTTACTTTCCCACTTGACGATGAAATGATAAAAACTATAAATGATTCTCTTGATTATTTAGAAATGAGTCAAAATGAAGAACTTGCAAAAAAATATGATTTAAGAGCTGGTATGGGACTTTCAATGTGTCAAATAGGTATAATGAAACGTATTTTTGTTGTAAGTGAAGATAATGGAGATGGAACTTTTGAAAGATATGTAGTTATTAATCCAAAAGTATTAAGTCATTCAGAAGAACTTATCTATGTTGGTGAGGGTGAAGGATGTTTATCCGTCAATCGTGAAGTAAAAGGAATAGTTCCTAGATATGCTAGAATGAAAATTAAAGCTTATAATGAATATGGTGATGAATATATAATTCGTGTAAGAGAAGATATTTCAATTGCTTTTCAACATGAAATGGATCACTTAGATGGAATTCTTTTTGTAGATAAAATTGATCCAAAGAATCCTTTTAAAGATAAAGAAAAAATGAGAGAAATTTAAAAAAACTAGTTCAGCTAGTTTTTTTATTGTATTATTTTTTGTAAATAAAAAGGATTGCTATATTATTAGCTATCCCTTATTTTCCATAGACATCTATATAAATGCTTGCTTTTTTACCTTGATCACTATTAGTTATGAGATCACTTCCAAGCCAAAATCTAACCTCTATAGTTTTGCTTTCTCCTTTTTCTAAAGTACCATAATATAAAATATGATTTTTATTTATTTGTTTTACCTCTCTATTATCTATTTTATAATAAACTTTATCAATTAGACTTGAAGAATTTTTATCTTTTAAAACAACTTCAAAATTACTTCTTTTTGAGTCTTTATTACTGATCGTTATCTTATGAACATTAGCTGATTCAACACCCTCTTCTTTGCTCATAGGATAGTTATTTTTCTCTTTTTTAGTAGTTTCTATTTTATAGCTTATATTGTCTTTTATAACAATATCTCCTGATTTGTTATTTAAAACATTATAAAAAGATATTCCTAAAATAGCTATTATAGATATAGAAGATACAATAAAAACTGATAATCGTTTTTTTATATATTCTTTTATAGTCATTATAAACCTAGACCTTTTGTTTCACTTATTTTATGGGCTTTTATAGAGTGACTATAGTTATATCCAGTTAAGTTTGAAATCTCTTGTGCTAAAGAACGATATTGATCTATTAAACTATCAAATAATAATTCATTTTTATCTTCCATGTATTTAGCATAAATATTTGAAGCATAACTGTATTTTGCTTCAAAATCAGCAAATTGTTGAGCATTATCATCAGTTATATATGCGTATGTGATTGCTTCATCAATATAATTACTTAAATCCTCTAATTCATATTCTGGATCAGTCTTTGTATAATCTATTGTATACCCGAAATCAATTAAATGTTCTTCTGGTATTCCGTATAAAGTTATGGTTTCTCCAGCTCTTAAGCTATTTGGATTTTTTAACTTATTTTTATCAGCAATTTTTTCAATTATCCCATACATTTTGTTTGGATCGGTTTGATAGCTAGCTACTATTCCTGATAAAGTATCACAGTTTTGAACAACATATTCAGCCTCATATGTTTTTTTACTTGATGCACTCTCTTGAGTTAAAGTCCCATCAGTTATTGGATCTTCACCAGCTGTTTTTGGTTCTCTAACTATATCGGCTGATTTTTTTATTAAAGATGCCGAACTTATAATTACAAAAGCTGTTCCAGCTATAAAGGCAAAGTTTTTTATCGCCTTCATATCAACTTTTAAAGATCCAATATAAACATTGTTATTTTTTATTCTTATTACTTTTTTCATAAGCATCACCTATTTTAAATTATAAGCGTATTTTTTTATTTTATCAATTACTTTACTTTTCCCTTTACAGTTATTCCATCAACTTCTGTTATTAAGCAATCAACAAACTTATTGTTTTCTTGGTATTCATCAAAGTGTACTTTTATATAATTGCTTGTAAATCCAGAATAATTATCTTCAACCAATACAGATACAACTTTTCCAATATATTTTTCGTAGTATTCATGTTCTAAATGATCGCTTAATTCTAAAATTTCATGAGTACGATTCTTTTTAACTGTGTCATTAACTTGAATCATTGTACTTGCTTTTGTTCCTCTTCTTATTGAATAAGGAAATGTATGAATTTTAGAAAAACCAATATCAATTAAATTTTGTTTAGTTTCATAAAAATCCCCATCAGTTTCTCCAGGAAATCCAACGATTAAATCCGTTGTTAAATTAACATCATCTCTTAAAGATTTAATAAGTTTTGTCTTTTCTTTAAAATAAGCAATGTCGTATTTTCGATTCATACTTTTTAAGATATTATCTGATCCACTTTGAATTGGAACATGTAAGTGTGAACAAATCTTTAAGTTATTTTTAAACTCTTCCATAAATTTATCATTAAGTTCTGTTATTTCTATTGATGATATACGTATTCTTTTTAGTCCATCAAGTGTACTTATTCTTCTAATTAGATCAACTAAATCAAAATCTTTTCCCGTTCCATATGAACCTGTGTGAATTCCTGTTAAAACGATTTCTTGATATCCGTTTTCAACTAAACATTTTATTTCATCAAAAGCAACATCAATATTTTTACTTCTAATATTACCTCTTACAAAAGGAATAATGCAGTAAGAGCAAAAATTATTACAACCATCTTGAATCTTAACAAATCCTCTGGTTTTATGCTCAAAATGACTTATTTTCATATCTTCAAATTCAACATTTCTTAAATCATAAAATAATCTTATTTGCTTTTTTGTTTGTTTAAATTCATCTATTAAATCAAGAATTTTCGTTTTATCCTTATTGCCTATAATAATATCTGCATCTATATCTAAATCTTCATGATTTTGTGTCATACATCCACATACGATTAAGATAGCATTTTCATTGTCTCTTCTTGCTTGACGAATAAGTTTTCTTCCTTTAGAATCAGCTTGGTTAGTAACTGTACATGTATTTATCACGATTACATCGGCACTTCTTTTATCATCAATTATTTCATCTTTATTGTTTATAAACATTTCTTTAATAAGCTCAGATTCATAAGCGTTTACTTTACAACCCAAAGTTTCAACTACTACTTTCATTTTTACCTCCCAAAAAAAAGGTTATGATTAACCTTTAAAACTTGCATCAACATAATATATTTGTCGATGTTCTTTAAAATATTGACGTTCAAAATCAGTCATTATATTTTCTATTTTTCTTTCATCATTATGAAGATCTACACTTACTTTATCAAAAGTATACCAATAACTACTTAAGCTTTCTAAAGCTGAAGCAAATAATATTTTATTGTCAGTTTTTAAGATAATATGTTTATTCTTTTTAAATATTCTATCATATAATTTCAAATAGTATATTGCTGTAAATCTCTTCTTTTCATCACCTTTTTTTGGCCAAGGCTCGGAGAATGTCAAATAAATTGTATCAATTTCACGTCCAAATATTTCGGCAACTTTTAAAGCATCAGCATTAATCATTTTTAAATTATCTAAATGTAAATCTTTGATATTTTTTAAAGCTGTTGCCGTTTGGTTCTTATCAAGTTCTAAACCAATATAGTTAATGTTTGGATGAGTCTTTGCCATTTCTATTATAAATGTTCCTCTACCCATTCCAAGTTCTAAACATATTGGATTATTGTTTTTAAAAAGACTTGCCCATTTACCCTTATATGCATATGGATTTTTTACTAAATAAGAATTACTTTCCAATATACTATTTGCATTTTTTACCACGTTATAACGCATAATTACACCTCTAAATTATTTTATCAAAGATTGATAAATAAATCTATAAAAATAGAACCACAAAAGTTATCTACTCATTAGCATTAGTCTTTTTTAGTGACTTATCAAGATCAAACATCGCATTATCCAGTTTAGCCATTTCATAGGCTTCATTTAGCTTTTCATTTTCTCTAAGATCTAACATTTTAGTCTTATAAGATGAAGTAGCATTTTCTCTTTGGTTTAAGACCCAAGACTCATAGGCAACTAAATCACTTACAAGATGTACATATTCTTTCTTAAAGAAATCATTTAAAACTATGTAATCAGTTCCTTTTACATGTAAAGGTTTATCTTCATATTTATTAGATAAATTACTTCCAGATAAAAAATGAGAAAAACAATATTTCGTTTTAGATATCACTTCAATGACTGTATTTTCACTTATTCTTTTGAAAATAAACGGGTATCTAGGATTTTCATCTAAAGAACATGATTCAAAAGAATATAAATCGGATTGTCCATATGTATTATTTCTCGGAACTATGTGATTAATTGGTCCAACATATCCAAAATATTCTCCTACTTTAGGCATTTCTTTAAAAGTTTCAATTTGGTCATAATCATCAATAAAAATTTTTTTTTCAAGATCCGTACCACAAAAACTATTTTTAAATAATTGATTTTTTTGATTAATAAACTTTCTTTTGGCTTTGCTTTGAATTTCGGTTAAACTTGGATACATTTCCGTGGTATCTTTAAAAAGTCGAGTTATTTTTTTACTAACGTGAGAATTGTTTTCTAAAACCAATTCCATTTGTATACATAATGGACTATCTTCATAATAACTTAAATAAGGGTATTCACTAAAATCAAAGAACTTTGAAGTAGTATTTAAATTTGTACTTAATTTAACTCCACTTGTTAAATCTATAACTTCATGATTATCAACTTTTCTTAAAAATAAAATGTATTTATCTTCAATTAAAGGCATTACTTCAAATGTTATTTCTACTTTACCATAAGAGTTTTTTATCATACCAGTAGGAACCATTGAATAAATACGAGCAACACAGATAAAGTCGGCGTGTTTATCTATATTATAAAAATTTAGAATATCATTTGACTTAAAATTTTTAGTAAAGTTTTCAGTTAATATATGTGTTAAATTAAGCAACATATTTATTCTTCTTTCTTACTTTTTTCTTCTTTTGATCTTTGAGGTTTTAAAACTTTCTTTTTATTATGAATTACATCATAAATATCGTTATCAACACTTGCAAGATATTTAGCTTCACCTGGTTTAAAATAAAACTCTTGTAAAGTATCATTAAAGCACCAGTTAAACTGAGCTTTATAACTTTTTATAAGTTCTTCCATCCATTCCATAAATGCAGCTGTTTTTTCTACCTCTTTAGCATATTCAAGTTTAAATTCATCGGTTGGTATTAATAAACCATAATCATCTATTAAGAATGGTGTATTACAAAGGTCTTCATACCTAGCATTCTCTCGATAATTTCCTTGAAATTGAAATATAGCACCAGATGTCACTTCCTGAACTTTGTCTTCACTTATTCGGCAAAAAAATAATGGATACTTAAGTTCCTCTCTCATAATTTCGGGAGTAAAACCAAATGTAGCATCAGCATGTCCATCTTTTTCTATTAATTTTACATTAAGCGCACATAATAATCTAAGTGGTCCAACATAGCCAAAGCATTCACCAATTTTTGGAGTTTTTCTATATACTGGATACTTTCTAATACCATTAACTAAATATTTCTTTTCTAAATTTGTTCCACAAAAATGAAGTAACGTAAAAGTTTCCATTCTATCTATAAACTCTTTTTTTGTATTTCTTGTAATTATTTTTAATGTCCTTGATTCCAATTCAGCTTCTTGAAGTTCATCAAATACTCTCTTTATATCGTCTGTTATTTTAGATACTACATTTAAATCCGCATATATTAAGTCAACTTCTCCAGTTATTGCTTCTTTGCCATTTGAATATCTAAATGGTAAATCAAAAGAATTTTGGGCAATATTAACACAAATACCACTTTCTACATCGTAAAATTTAGAATCTCCTCTTTTTTCTAAAATTGTAGCATAGCTTTGATTGGAAATTGGTTTTGGTTTAACGGTAACCATCAACTCACCATTTTTATTTCTAAACATTTTATCAGGTTCTAATGTATGGAATTTACCCATATATAAGAATTGTTCATTATCCTTAATATTTTTAATTTGATCATATTTTCCTTTATTCGTTTCTTCAACAATTTTTTCTTTTACTTCAGAAGTTAAAGTTATCATTATCTCATCTCCTAGGAAGTAATTATATATTTAATTATATTAATCGTCAATAAAAAAATAGCATCATTTGATACTATTTTACTTCGTAAACACTTACTTTTTTCTTATCTCTTCCACATCTTTCAAATTTAACTTGTCCTTTGATTAATGCGAATAAAGTATGATCTTTACCCATACCAACGTTTTTACCTGGATAAATCTTAGTTCCTCTTTGTCTATAAATTATAGATCCAGCATTGATAACTTCTCCATCAGCTGCTTTAGCTCCTAATCTTCTACCAGCACTATCACGTCCATTTTGTGTTGAACCTTGTGCTTTAACATGGGCGAAACGTTGAATGTCTAAAGAAATTATATTAAATAAATTTAACATTACTCTTCCTCCATTTCAAAATTTATATTTTTTTTGTATTTCAAAGCTAATTCATTAAATAATGACAACATATTAATAATTAAAGTATTTGTTATATCATCATCTTTATTAACTTTTATTGTTACTGTATTTCCATCATCCATATATTCAATACTTTTTTCATCAAATCTTAAAAGTGCATTAACACTTGTATACATTATTGATGAAACACTTGCACAAACTATATCCTCTTTATCGCTATAGTTTGCATGTCCAGAAATAGTAATAACATTTTTTTTCTTTTTGATGTTAATCATAATTAACCTACGATTTTTTTAACAACAAGTTTTGTATATGGTTGTCTATGACCTTTAGTATTACGATATTTTTTCTTAGGTCTATATTTGAATACAACAACTTTTTTAGCTTTACCATGTTTTTCAACACTACATTCAACTTTAGCACCATTTACATATGGAGTACCAATTTTATCTCCAACAGCTAATACAGTATCGAATGTAATATTTTTTCCTGCTTCAGCATCTAGTTTTTCAACATAGATAACATCACCTTCAGAAACATAATATTGTTTTCCACCTGTTACGAATATTGCTTTCATTACTCTAACCTCCTTATAAATTTTTTGAAGACACGCCTTTAAGGTACTAATAATAGTTTATAAACCTTTTTAGTGCGGTTTGTAATGAACACTTACAAACATCTAAATATTACCAAATATTCAAGCTTATGTCAATTTAAATCGGCATATATAAGCCAAATATCGTTTATAAAATAATTTTTTTTGTACAATCATATAAACAAATCAGCTCTTAATCATATCATTGTCTGTAAAATGCTATAAGTGTTATGTTTTGGAAATATATGCTAATTACTAAAATAATTATTTAATGCTTTATATTCTTCTATATAAGTGTTTCCATATTTAATATAATTGTTTTTACATTTATAAATACTAAATAAATTATCAACATATTTATCTTTTTTATAAACATAACTATATAAGTGTCTTTCAAGTAAAAATTTATTATATAAATAATTTATATATAAAACATTTCTTACATTTAAAAAATATAAAAATACAAATATATAAATATTCTTTGTATAAAAGAAAAATAAAAATATAAAGATAAATGAAATAATATAAGATATATTTATTACTCTTTTATATTTAATAAATCTTTCTATTAAAGATAAACTTATTTTATAACCATCTAGTGGATTTATTGGTAATAAGTTAAAAATAATTAAACTAATATTTAGTTTATAAAAAATTTGGTAACTGTAACTACTGCTATAAGGAATTATTTTAAGTAAAATAAGTTGCATTAAAATACCAGCTATACTTATTAAAAACAAATGATTACTTTTAATATTTAAATTTATATTGGTATCTATTAACCCACCAGTTGGAAGTATTGTAATTGAATTTATTTTATATCCAAGAATCTTTATCATTATTACATGACCTATCTCATGCATAACCATGATAAATAAAAATATAACTAAGTAATTTATATATCCAGATAAAATAAGCAATATATAAAATACTAAAGTTAACATATTAAATGAAATCTTCATAGTTATAATACTCATTATCTTTACTTATAGTTAAATAAAAATAATTTCCTAAAGTGCTTCCTATAATCGTATTTTTTTCTATGTAATCATACATTTTAACATTGATATTTTCTATATTACTAAAAGTATAATCAAAGCCATCATCACTTCTTATAATGACACTTGTACCCAAATCTTTAATATCACCAATAAACGTTACTACTCCATTTTCTAAAGAATTTATCACATAATTATTATCCGTAATAAACTTAAATGAATTTTTTACTCTTTCTACACTTTTATATTCAAGTTTTTCACTTACTACAAAATGTTCTTTATTAGTAATTCTTCCAAGTATCTTGGTTGTTTTACTTCTAATATAAGTAAAATCAATTGAGTTATCAAAAACAATAGATGATACTTTTTTATATAAAGAATCATTGTTAAGAAGTAAAAATAATATTAAAAAAATTATAATTGAAAAAATAGTTCGTAATAATAAACTATTTATGTATTTTTTTTCTTTCATAAGCTTCTCCTACATAATTATATTTATAAAAATATAATAAAATGATTAAAAGAAGGTTTATAAAATATGAATTTAAATCATTTGAAATAATGAAATAATAAAAAGTAAAAGTAGATATATACATAAGTAAATTAAACTTAGCATATTTAAATAAAATTTTGTCGATTAAATACATTATAAAAAATGAAAATATCAAAAATGGATTTGGATTCATAATACTTAATAAAAGACATGAAAATATAAATGAAATTATATCCATAAAATGTATTCGCATTAAAAATAAAGTGATGTTTATTCCTGTTAAAGAAAATATAAATGTATCTATAATAATAAAAATCATATTAACCTACCACATATAAATAGTTGATACTATTAAAATCAACGTCACTTTTTACATATAATATTTTTTCTATATCAGTTATTTTAATATCAGCAACTTTTCCAATATATATTTTTTCTTTAACTTCGCCTAGGGTTGATGTATAAACAGAATCATTTATTGAGACATCATCATAGTTAGATATATTTTTTATAATAAAATAGCCTGATTCGTATCCACTTAAGGTTCCATAAGATGAATTTATATTAACAGATAAATTTTTAACTCCTGTTAAAAGAAGAACATCACTTACTTTATCTTTAACAGTTTTAACAAGACCAACTAATCCATATTGATTTATAAGGATATCATTTACTTTAATGTTGTCTGTATTAAATATTCTTATTTCATCACTTGTATAACTCAATCTATAAGACATACGAGTTAAAGAATAATCATAATTTGCATAATTTTTTAAATTAGTTATGCTTTTTAATTCTTGTTCAAAATACTCACATTTTTCTTTTAAAATACTATTTTCAGTTACTAAATTATTATTCTCTTTTTTTACACTTGTATTTATTAAACCAAATAGATAAAAGATATTGTTTCTAAATATAAAAATAAACAAAAAAGCAATAAATAATATAATTATTTTAAAATATAGCTTTGAATTCGTCATAAAAACTATAGTACTCCTCTCCATTGGTAATTATATGGTCCAGTAGTGGTATTCCTAACATATGTCCACTTTGAATAAGTTTTTCAGTTATATTTTTATCTTCTTCACTTGGTAATACATTTCCAGATGGATGATTATGCATTACAACAACGGCACTAGCATTTGCTTTAATGGCTTCCATAAATACTTCTCTAGGATGAGCAATGGACGCATTATTGGTTCCAATAAATAATATTTTATAATTTATAAGACATTTTTTGCTATCTAAAAAAATTGCTAGAAACTTTTCTTGATTTTCATTTATAAAAAACTTTTTAAAAACCTCATGAATTTTTTCCTTATTTGATAAACTCATATTAGCTTTAGCTTCTTTAATAGAAACTCTTTTACCAAGTTCAATGCTTGCAAGAAGTGTTATAGCTTTTACAGGACCAACACCTTTTATATTAGAAAGTTCTCTTACCCCTAAAGATGATAAATCATTAATAGATTCAACATTATTTAAGATATTAATGGCAACTTCTTTAACAGAAATATCTTTTACTCCATTTCTTAAAATAATACTTAATAAATCAACATTGCTTAAATTTTCTACTCCATATTCTAGCATTCTTTCTCTAGGTTTTTCACATTCTGGTAAATCTTTTATTAACATAACTACACCTCCGAATATATACTTATTAGTTTTTTATTTAACTCAGAAAACGCAATTTCTGATGTTGTATTTTTCATGAGTTCTTCATATTTTGTAAGTTCATTTTTATAGTTTTCACTTGCACCTACTTCTTTAATGTAATAGTAAATTTTTTTATGATCTAAACAATTTATCATTTTATTGATATTAGCTTCATCTTTTAAAACTGAATAATAAACATAAAAGTAACCATTTTCATTTATCACTTTAGCATCATACTTTAAAGCTAACTCAGTAGCCGATGATTCTTCTTTAAAAGCACCTAATTGAAAAGCTTTAAGAGAAGTATTGGTACTTATTACAGGAGCTTCTGTTTTAGCATTAAAAAAGTACGATATCGCTACTGCAAAAAAAGAACCTAAAAGAATCATAAATATATTTTTCATTCACATCACCAACTAAAATATAGCAAATTAGTATTAAAATATTTGTCGAATAAAAGCATAAAAAAACATAAATAACAAAGTATCTATGTATTATTTTTCTTTTTCTATAAAGTTTATAAAGTGATTTAATTTAGGCAGATCTTTTAAATAAAAACGATAAAATTCATAAGTCATACGTTTTACATATTTTAATTTATCTTTTAATGTTTTATTTCCAACATTACCTCTTTTATAACTTTGAAAAAATGATCTAAAAACTGATGTTCTTTTTATTATAAAAGGATATTTTGCAAGCATTTCAGGATCACTTTTACAAAACATATCACTTCCTTCATAAATAAAAAGATGATCATTATGTTCTAAAGCATAATCTATAATTACTTTATCAAATTTTTTTCGATATTCTGTCTTTTCTTCTTTTGATAGATTGGATTTACGCCACTCATTGTTAAGAAAATATTCTTTTGTTTCTGGATACTTTTCTTGAAATAGATTTACAAAAAACTTACTTGTTTCATCACCATAACAATCACTCCAAGCTAAATAATCTTGAATTACTACTGTGGCATTATATTCTTTACCAAGTTTTCTTGCTAATGTAGATTTACCTGATCCAACTAATCCAGTAATTAGCAAAATATTAGTTTTTTTTACCATAATCTTCTAAGTTATGTTTATAGTCTTCTTTAGTTTTAAAAATATATACTTTAATTTTGTTTTTCATATGTTTTCTACTCCTAATTACTATTGTAGTATAACACTCATAAAAAAACTACTAATAGTTTAGTAGTTTATATTATGCAATTCGGAAAGCTGGAGAAACGCCATCTTGTGAACTTGCATTATCTCCATGCCAAAGTCCATCACTTCCAACGATTAGAAAATAGTCAGCATTCTTTATATATGATGAACGAAGCCACCAATGCACATTACTTTCAAGGTATTGTTTTGTTGCCTTAGAATTATTTTCCATTGTTACTCCCAAATTTTTATAATAATCTAACTGTCTTGATACACCAACCGAAGTATCATAATCATTACTTCCCCAAATTTCTTGTGAATTAAGTAAATATAATTTATCTTGAGTCTCAAAATTTGTTTCTCCTGATGTACTTCCGTGACTTGATATTACTTTTGTTGAACTCACAATATTTTGTAAATCCGTTGGAAGAGCATTATATATTGTTTCATTTACATATGTACGCAATTTTGAATCTTTCCATCCACCTATGTTTGTATTCGTGCTATTAAACTGTTGCTTTGTTATTACATCTGCAAATTCTACTACAAATCCACATGCTGTTTCACTTGTTTCGGATTCGCATGCACTCATGTTCGATATACGCACTGTATGTGTTCCAAATGATTCTAAGTCTACTTCTTTTGTATCTCCTACATTATAGTTATTTGTGTTTCCTGTTTGTACCGCTTTTTGTATTGTTTTCCATGAATCACTTGTAAATGATACTGGATCTGGAATATTTTCTCCTAACGCATCTCTTTCTACCGCATTAAATTCTAACTTACATGTATATTCTTCTGTTACTGCTTCAGTTGATGCTTTGTTTAATGTTATAGTTAATGTTCCATTTACCGAGCTTTTTGCTGATACCTTTGTTGCATCATTATCTAGTTTGTTTTTAATGCTTGTATATTTTGCTGTTGTTCCGTCCTTTGGTACACATGTTACACTTACATTTGCATCATATTGACTTGAGTTGTTTGTTACTTCATATGTTAGTATACTTGTTTGTCCCAAGGCTTTTAATTCACTTGTTGTAAATATAATAGTTTTCTTTGTATCATCTACTGCCGTTGCATATACGTCATTCCCATCTATACTTGCAGCAGTGAAGATTACTGAGAAATCTTCATTGTTTTCACTTACTTTAGCATTTCCGTTTATTATTAATGTTGTTGAAATGCTAGCAAATCCTATAGACATCAAAATAATTGCAATTATTATTGCACTTTTCTTTTTCATAAATTACACACACCATTCTTTTATTGCACACTTATTATACTCAAATTATACAATTTATCTGTTGTATAGTAAATATTCTATTTTTAGTATGTGTAAATAAAACGTTTATATAAAAAATTATGCTATAATTTTACTAAGAAAGGATAATTTAAATGTATAATAAAAAACTTGTAAATATTGTTTTAATTGTTTTCACCATATTTATTTGGATTTTGTGTTTTGAATTGTTTGGTTATTCATCCGAATTGCTAATTCTTCTACTATGTTACACATCTATTATTTACGGTATACTTGCTATTTTGAGTAAATAAAAACTGCTAATTTTTTTTGTTTAGCAGTTCTTTTTTTATAATTTATAAGTTTTCTTGTCAATATTTTCTTTTAAGTAAGATTTAAATTCATCAAATTTCATTGTTACTTTATCATCTTTTCCATAAAGCCTTAAAGTAACAGTTCCGTTATCTCTTTCATCATTTCCTAAAACTAATGTTATTGGAGTTTTCATCATTTGACTTTCTCTCATCTTATAACCTAGTTTTTCATCTCTATCATCTAGTTTTACACGAATATTCATATCTTTTAATTCATTGTAAATTTTATTTGCATAATTAACATGATACTCATTATTAACTGGAATAATTGTTACTTGGTTTGGATTTACCCAAAGTGGTAAAGCACCTTTAGTTTCTTCAAGATAGAAAGCAATAAATCTATCAATTGAACCAAGAATTGCACGATGAATTACTACTGGAGTTTTCTTACTTCCATCTTGATCTACATATTTTAAATCAAAATTTGCTGGTAAGCAGAAATCAAGTTGACATGTAGATAAAGTATATTCATTACCAACTGCTGGTTTAACTTGAACATCAAGTTTAGGTCCATAGAATGCTGCTTCTCCAATTTTTTCAACATAAGGGATACCAATATCATTTAAAACTTCTCTTAATTTATTTTCAGCTTTATCCCACATTTCATCATCATCATGATATTTTACTTTGTCTTCTTTATCTCTTAAAGAAAGTTCAAAACGGTAATTTTTGATATTTAATTCTTTATAAACATCTAATATTAAATCAACAACACCTCTAAACTCACTTTCAATTTGATCTGGAGTACAGAAAATATGTGAATCATTTTGACAGAATGTTCTAACACGTTCAATTCCCTTTAAACTTCCACTTGATTCATATCTTGCATCTCTTGCAACTTCAGCGATACGTAAAGGTAAATCACGATATGAATGAATTTCATTTCCATAAATCATCATATGATGAGGACAGTTCATTGGTCTTAAAACAAATTCTTCTCCTTCAACCTCCATTTTAGGGAACATACTATCTTGATAATGTGCCCAGTGTCCTGAAATTTTATAAAGTTCTACATTTCCTAAAGGTGGAGTTAAAACATGTTTATATCCAAGTTTTAATTCTTTATCTTTAATATATTCTTCAAATTCATGCCATACTATATATCCATTTGGTAAATACATTGGAAGCCCTTTTCCTACTATATCATCCATCATATAAATGCCTAAATCTTTACCTAATTTTCTGTGATCTCTTTCTTTTGCTTCTTCAAGTTCAGTTAAATAAGCATTAAGTTCTTCTTCAGTTCTGAAGCATACTCCATAAATTCTTTGAAGCATTTTATTGTTTCTATCACCTTTCCAGTAAGCACCAGAAAACTTAGTTAATTTAAAATATTTACATTCTTTAACTGTATCAACGTGTGGTCCACGACAAAGATCTGTAAAATCTCCTTGAGTATATGTTGAAATAACTGTTGAATCTTCATCCATTCTAGATATTAAATCTATTTTATATGGATCATCTTTAAATTCCTTTAAAGCTTCTTCTTTACTTATTTCATTTCTAACTATTCTTTTTCCATCTTTAGCGATTTTTTTCATTTCTTTAGAAATTGCTTCAATGTCATCTTCATTAATAACTTTATCCCCTAAATCTACATCATAGTAAAATCCTTCTTCTACTACTGGTCCAACCCAAAATAAAGCATTAGGATATAAGTGTTTTATTGCTTGTGCCATCATATGAGCACATGAATGATTTAACTTTCTTAAATCTTCATTTTCTTTAAAATTAATCATTTTTTTCTCTCCTATCTTTTACTAACTTTCTAATACCATTGGTATCTTTACCAAGATAATTAAAAGTCGTCTCTGTAAAATAATCTTGTATTGATGAATATTCTACAACTATTGAATCACCAATTGCTACTTTACTACCATTTACGATAGCTTCAGTTGGTGATTTTATACTTTTTCTATTCACAGGTATTATACCATAAATTCCTAAATTTGTTTTAACGTAAACACAATCTTTTGATTTATCGATACATATAATCGTTGCAATAAGTGGACTGCCTTTATATTTCTCAAGATATTTATTCATTAACATCAAGTCAATATTTTTTTCAAAACTATCAGATTGATATTCTTTTTCGCTTGTATGAATACACATATCTTCACATTTATGTGATAACTCGTCTATTTTATCAAATTCACCATCTAATGCATAGCCAATTATCAAATGATTCATTAAGTCAGCGAATCTTCTTATTGGACTTGTAAACATCGCATATTCATCTAAAGCTAGGCCAAAATGTCCAATATTAATTGTTGAAAAATAAGCTTTTTCCATAGATCCTAACAAAATCTTTGAAAAGTATGGATTTTCTTTAATTAAGTCATTTTTATTAGCATCACGCATTAAATTTTTAAAAAATTTAGGATTTTTAATTGAAGAAGTATGATAGAACTTTCCAAGATTATTAAGTGTTTTCTTCAATTTATAAATTTTATCTAAATCTGGTGCTTTATGACAACGATATACTCCAAAAGTGTCCAAATATTCAAAATACTTAGCTACTATCTCATTTGCTAAAATCATAAAGTTTTCAATCATTAATTGAGCTTTGTCTCTTTCTCTAACATAGACGTCATCAACTTCACCAAATTCATTTATGTCATATTCATATTCAGCAATATTTAATGACATACATCCTCGTTTTACTCTTCTATGTTCTAATATGTTGGATAAATCATTCATATCTTTTAATATTTCATAGAATGGTAAATATTCTTCATTATAATCCACTCCATTTAAAAGACTATTTACTTTTTCATAAGACATTTTCTTATTACTTCTTATAACACTTTTAAAAATGGAATAATCAACAATTTTACCGGTTGGAGTTATCTCTATTTTGATAGTTTTTGTAAGTTTATCTTCACTTTCATTTAATGAGCAAATTCCATTTGATAATTGAAAAGGAAACATCGGAATCACTTGATTTGCTGGATATGTACTTGTTCCTCTTTTATAAGCCTCATTAAATAACTCACTTCCCGGTTTTACATAGTGGCTTACATCAGCAATTGATACATATAAAATGAAGTTTCCATTTTCACTTTTTTCAAGTGAAACAGCATCATCCAAATCCTTTGATTTTTCTCCATCAATAGTTATAGTTATTAAATTTCTTAAATCTACTCTTTTTTTGATTTCTTCTTCAGATATTGTTTTGTTTAAAGATTCAACTTCTTTTATAACTTCTGGTTTAAATTTAACATCAATGCCAAATTCTTCAGCATATAATTCCATTTCGTTATCCACTGAATTCATCTTTTTTATAAACTCATAGTTACCATCTTTGTCTATTTCATATATAAGAAAATCCCCTATATTTGCTTCTTCTGGTAACTCATCAACGATAAAGTTAGAAGTACTAATAGATCTTGCTTTTAATTTACCAGAGTCATCATAGACACTAAAGATATGCTCTTTTTTGTGTTTTTCTAATACTTTTTGAACATGTGCAATAGATGCTTGTTCTGAATAACTTATTAATACATCAACCTCATCACCAACATCAGCTCCATTAATATAATTATTTGGAATATATATTTTTTGATTGTTTACTCTTACAAAGAAATAATTTTTACTATAATCTCTTTCAACAATTGCTTTTATTAGATATCTATTTTGAACAATTGGTTTTTCAGCTACTCTTATTATTTTAGCAATAAATTGATGAGGATAATTTTTAACAGGAATACATTCAAAAAAAACATGACTTTGATCTTTATATTTTTTTGCTTCTTTTGATGGTACAATGGCTATATTTCCACGTCCCATATCAATATATCTATTGTTTTCTTTTGATATAGAAATCGTTCCTTGTTTGTAAATATAGTCTTTAGGAACACGTAGATACATAGAATCTTTATCACCAATTATAAAACCGGAACATTCTAGTTCATATAAAGTATTTATCAATATTGGATAATCTTTTTCTGTTATATTTAAATGTTTTATTATTTCTTTTATTGATACATATTTATTTTTACCATTAAAATATTCAATTATTTTTTGCTTCATTTAAACCAAACCTCCTAAAAATAAACAAAAAAAGAGACGTTCAAGAGTGCATAAATAGCACGGTACCATCTCTTTTTTAACTCTTCTATGATAACGGATTATTCCGGAATTTATTAATTCTCTTGGAAGGTAGTAATAAAATGATTCATTATTTGTTTTCACCAACCACAAACTCTCTAAAAATTAAAAATCATTTTATGTTGTCCTTCCTCATTGATTTATGTAATAATGTTATCACTTTGAAGTTACTATGTCAATGATGGTATATTAACTTTTCTACTTATTTTTCCTTTATTTATACGAATCATATCTTCATCTACATAATCATTTAACTCATTAAGCTCATCAGCAATATCCATAAATTCTTTTATATATTGTTTTTTTAATCTTTGAAGTCTATCTTTATCTAATAAACAGTCATTAAAATATAAATCATGGAGTATTCTTTCGTTTAATAAAGATAAGTAGTTTTTATGATCTGTTAACGTCATCTTATATATACCATTAGAAAATGGTATTAGAGAGTAATGAGACTTATCTATTCTTGAACATATAATATTAGTGATTGTTGCTGCATCTTGTTTTGTAAGTTTGCTTAGCAAATTAATATACTCGTTTAAATCATCATTTATCTCTTTATCACTTTTTAATTTATAACCATAAGATAATAATGGTAACTTATTAATGCTCATAAACTTTAAATATTCTTTAGTAACTAACTCATCAAAATAATCATTAACTCTTGATAAATCAAAACTAGCAAATGATCCTTTGTCTTTTAAAGAAACTTTTTTATATAATTCATATAATTCTTTTGAATCTTCGTCAAAATCTGCATAAGATCTATAATTTTTTCCTATTTTTACGTCCTTCTTAGAAACAGTTAAACCCTTTACAACTCCACTTGGATAAAATTCTAGTTCATAACATATAGTTTGATAGGTATGACCTACTTTAAATGAGAAATTACTTTCAATAAATTCATCCATTTTAACTTTTTCATATTCAAGATATTCCAAATAATTTTTCATTATACTTTTGTCATGAATATATGGAGAAATATCCATAGTATATATACTAACTTTATTATTTCCGACTTTATATGCTCGATCTCTGAAAAGGAACACATCTTCTAGATTATTAGAGGTTCTAGAAACCGCTTCAGTTATTCTTGCAACTTCATATCCTAAAGTATCATCATTATATTTGGGATAAGTATAATCTGGAATATATTTGTAAAAGTTAAAACTTTTCATGCTCTTTATTTCTTTTATTGCGGCATTTTTTCGATACTCTTTAATTAAACTAGCTTTAATGTAACTCATAAATTCATTGAGAATACTATCTAATTCTTTTCTTTCATCATTGCTTAAACGAATATAATAGCTTTTAGTAAATAGATAATATATTTGTCTTAAATAGTCTTTATTAACATAATCACTATTCTTATTTTTTATCATAATTTTGAAGTTTTTAATATATTCTTCTAATATGTAAAATACAATATGCTTACCATCTACTTTAGTGTTATATACGCTTATGTTTCTTTCTAGTAAAGTTTTTATATATAAATAACAATTTTCGTCTTTTAACCATCTAACTAAAATCGTAGCAAATGGATCAGTTTCTTTCTTTTCCTTTGATTTAGTGAATATATTTTTATCTTTAAAACTATCTTCAATTTTTCTAATATAGTTTCTGTTGGAATCAAACTTATCTAAACTTCTCTTTTTCTTTTTTAAAATATCCAACAAATAAAAATACTCAGTAGTTAGTTCTTCTTTCAAGCGCAAAGAATCATCTAACTTCTGAGTACAAATGGAAACGCATTTATCAATAAGTGAAATATCACTAAAATCAGTGTTGACAACTAAATAAGAAATTATGGTAAGCATTTCTTTTAAACTACATTCTTCAAAATCAATTTTTTTAATATCATATATCTCTTTCATAAACCACACCTACACTTACTGAAATTACACTTTTAGTATAATATTTATTTTGTTAGTTTTCAATATAGAATTTGAAAAAAATTTATGTTAATATTATATATAGAATAAGGAGGATGTAAAATGGACTTTAACATATCTTTTAAATTGAGTTCCAATACAATAATTATTTCTAAAATGAAAAAGACCGTTGAACAAAAGAATTTAAATAACACAAATGTGATTAATTTAAAAGAACTTAAATTTTCTTGCTCATACATTTTAGAAAATAAAGAACTTGTTTCATCATTCTTAAACGTAACAATTCTAAAGAAAAATATTAATACTGTTGTTATTTCATCAAATGATATAGCTGATATATCTTTAGAGCTTGTCAATACTTGGGAACATATCAAAAAAATTATATTTAAAGAAGATAAAGAAATAAACATGGATATTTTCTTAAAGTTAATTGATAATCATTATATAGAAGAAATTGAACTTTATAGCATGTCAAAATATTTAATTGAAAGATTAGATGTTAATAAAAATTTAATTGTAAAGACAAGGTCTCAAATAGAAAAAAAATCAAGTTTTATGATAATAAACTCTCTTAATTCTTTTTCGGATATTTATTATAAAAAATATATAATTGTAAGTGAAAACGATGACTTAGAAGATATAAGAACTTTCATTAATTTAAATGATAAACTTAAAACAGTAAAAATAATGAAATATTCAAATGAATTATTAACAACTATCTTAGATGAACTTATATCCAATAAGAAAAAAAATATAAGGATTGAAATTGAAGAAAAAAACAATGATTTAAAAACAATTTTTAATTCAGTTAATTATTTAAAAAAAGTTAATAAAGATTATTTAGAAGAAAATAATATTACGTTTAAACTAAATTATTCGGATGCTTATAAGAAAAAAAACTTATTTAAAGAAATAAATTTTAAAATGTTTACTACTATTATAGTATTCATTATGATTACAGCAGCAGTTACATTGATGCTTGATTATTATGCTCAATTTAAAGATAATGAAAAAGTTGAAAAAGAACTTGTTGATATAAACAAAATAATTGATGATGCTAGCAGCAATAATAATTTGGATGAAAATGATCGAGATATTGATTATATTGATAACCGCGAAGAAACAATTACTACTACTAAAAAGGTTGGTTCAAGTTATTCAAATGCTTATTATACAAATTATAAACAAGTTTTTAATGAACTTATGAAAAAAAATGATGATACTGTTGGTTATTTAATGGTTAACAATACTAAAATAAATTACCCAGTTGTTCAAGCAAGCACTAACTCATATTATTTAAATCGTGATTTTAATAAAAGAAAGAATTCAATGGGATGGATTTTTATGGACTATCGTAATAATCCAACTAATTTGGATAAAAATACTATAATATATGGTCATAATATAAAACAAGGTATAATGTTTGGTACTTTAAAATATGCTTTAAATAGCAGTTGGTATAGAAAAGAAAGCAATCAAATTATTACTTTTAATACTCCTACTAAAAATATGAAATGGCGTATTTTCTCAATTTATAAAATACCGGCTACTGAAGATTATTTAAAGACTGAATTTGCAAATGATGATGAATATATGAACTTTGTAAATATGTTAAAATCAAGAAGTTTATATGACTTCAATGTAAAAATCGATGCCTCATCAAAAATATTAACTTTATCAACGTGTTTTTCTCATACAACAAGACATGTTGTACATGCAGTTTTAATTGAAGAAGAAGAAATAAAAAATCAAGAATAAACTTTCTTGATTTTTTTAATCTCTAAAATATGGCCATTTAGAAAATCCAAAAGATGATGCAACTAGGTTAAATGGAAATAACATTGTTTTATTATCTAAAGCTAGTACATAATCATTGTATACTCTTTTTTGTACTTTGATTTTTTCTTTTATATCTTCTAATTTAGGATCATTGGAATCTACTTTATAAAAATAATCAATTATATCCTCTACAGCTATCAATTTATTGTATTCATCTGTATCATTTCCTGATAGTTTCATATATTCGTCAATTAATTTAGTTAAATCTTTCCAAGAAGATGTTACCGCATTTCTTAAGGTTACAAGTTCATTATAGACAATAACAGTAAATATAATTATTAGAATAATTAAGATTACTAACAACAAAATAAAATATTTATGCATATTTATCACCTAATTTAATTATATATTTTTCTATATAATTTTTCTATATAAATCGATATATTTGTCATTTAAATTAGAGTTTATATCCTGAATAAGAAATTTTTTAATCTTCTCTATATCTTTTGAATCTTTATTAGTTATTTGTAAATACATATATCTTAATAGATATTCGTTATTCTCTTTTAAAGCAGCTAATAAACAATTTTTAACAATAAGAGTTCCTCTAAGATCATGAATTATTTTTCTTTTAGTTAACTTTTTATATGAAATATTTGTTACTGTCATTTTACGAACCATTTGACAAACATTTATTTCATCTTCATAAGTTAAATAACTAAGATAAGCAACTTTACCATTAATTACTTCAATTGCAATAGAATTTATTCCATCACATAAAACGTATTTATCATCCTCTAAATCTATTTCTATGTTATATCCAATATAGTCTTTTAAATCATTTACTTTATACACTTTTATTTTTAAAAGTCTTTCAATGTCATCACTTTTCTCCCATTCGTAAAAATTTATAGGTAACTCATTAAAGTTTAATGTTATATCATAATAATATTTCATTTAACCCTCCTAATTTAATCTTATTAGAATAAAAAATCCAACTACTATAAATATAATATATACAAGACTATGTTTAACATATTCAAAAAAATTATACCCAATTTCAAAATAATTTAAATAAAGTATACAAATACTTAGTGAAAATGAAATAACAATAATTAAAAATAATTGTAACATAAATTTATTCATATTAAATTATATGAACAAGCATAAAAAAAAGAAGATTACTCTTCTTAAATTTAGGCTATACGGAATGCTGGAGAGATGCCAAGAGAATTGCTAGCAAAACCTATAGACATTAAAATAATTGCAATTATTATTGCACTTTTCTTTTTCATAAATTACACACACCATTCTTTTTTTGCACACTTATTATACTTAAATTATACAATTTATCGGTTGTATAGTAAATATTCTATTTTTAGTATGTGTAAAGTTTTATTTTATATTATCATTGTAATTTATCTAAAAAAATGTTATATTTTATTTAGTGAGAAGCAAAAGTTTTCTTTTGAAGCTGATGCTTACCACCATTGTAGCATGCATCCTTATTCAGTAGAATAAAGATGCTTTTTTTATTGCCATAATAATTTTAAAATTATTATTAACAATATAAAAACGATTAAGTAAAGTAATCTTATTTGATTATCTTTCTTCAAACGTATCACTTCCTTCTATACTTCTTAAACCAAAACCCCGAATAATTTAGCCTCTAGTTTGGAAGTGATAAGCATCTTTTCTGCTTCTCGAGTTTTTATTATATATACTTAATTTCTCTTGTCAACAAACTCGACAAATGTCGACAAAATTAGAACCTAAAAAATATAATTTTTTTAAACCAAAATAAAACTGCGTTTTTACACGCAGTCTACATAAGTGTCATTTAGACAACGAATAACGCAGCAGCAAGATAAATCCATTGTGAAGAAACTATTTGTTGCTAAGTATGGTTGAGAATTACAACAGCTTTCTTCTGGATTTTGTATTAACACTCTAAATGTTGCCGTATTACCATCTAATTTTTCTACTCTAAATACATTAGAACATTCATAACTACAATTGTTTACTTGAGGATTACTACATACAGTGGTTAAATCTTTGCTAACTGGCATACTCCAAGGACATCCGTTTCCACTGCAAGTATACAACATTACTGGTCTAGTATTGCAAATTAAGCAATTTGGTCCTCCACCTAACATAGGTCTATCACATGAATCTAAGCATGATTCTGGACAAGCGTTTTGTTGTAAGATAAGGATTACTTTTAGGATATCAGCAATACTATTATTAGTTCCACAGCAGTTTTCAGTATTATTCATAAAATTTTCACCCTTTCATATATACTCACTATATTTTATGATTGAGTGATAAATAGGTTCTTAAATTATTTAAAAATGTATATACATTCTAAAATAGTCATTATCCTTTTTATATAAAGCAATATTGTTTCCTTCATGTTTAAATAAAATATATTCATTTTTTATATCTAATTTTAACTTTACACCATTAATAACGTCTTTTAAATAAGTATCATTTTCAACTACACATATATCCATTACATCTTCAATATTTATAAGTTTATAGTTACCATTTTCAATATCTTCAAGCGTATAAGAATTACTTATATCAAATATACCTTGTTTGATACGTATTAAATCAGTCATAGTTGCATGAGTTTTTAAAGACTCACCAATATCTCTAATTAAACTTCTAATATAAGTTCCCTTAGAAACTAAACATTTTATTTTAACTATGTCTTTATTTATATCTATTACTTCAATATTTTTAATATCAACTTTTCTTTTAGGTAAAACTACATTTTCTCCATTTCTTGCATATTCATAAAGCTTTTTTCCATTTATTTTAACTGATGAATAAATTGGTACCTCTTGATCATAAACACATTTATAACTTGCTATTACATTTCTTATTTCTTCTTCAGTTACAGTTACATCTTTTTCATCAAGTATTTTCCCTGTTATATCTAAAGTATCTGTTAAAATACCAAGTTTAAATGTAGCAATATATTCTTTATAGGTTTGAGTTAAGTCTTCACATAACTTAGTATATTTACCGATTACTACAACTAAAACGCCTTTAGCTATTGGATCAAGTGTTCCTGTATGTCCAATTTTTTTAGTATTAAAAATTTTACTTAATTTGTTTACAACATCTCTACTTGTAAAACCTTCACTTTTATTGACAATAAGTATTCCATTCATAACTACCTCGTTAATTTCTTTTGTAAATCTCTTGCGGCCATAGCACGAGCACTTATTGCATTTTTTTCTTCACTGGAAGTTTCAGCTAGAGTACGACCGTTTGGAAGTTCAAAAATAGGATCAAAACCGAATCCGTTTGTTCCTCTCATCTCCTTGGCAATAACTCCTTTAATTTCTCCAGTCCCTATCGTGAAATCCACTCCATCATAATAGACTAAACTACATACTACACTGGCATTTCGGTTTTCATGTTTATTTACTTCATCAATTAAATATTGATTTCTTTCTTCATCTGTTGCATTTTCTCCTAAAAATCTATGAGTCATAACTCCTGGAAAGCCATTTAAAGCTTCGATACATAAGCCTGAATCATCTGCTAATACTTCTTCATGAGTTATATCATAAATTTCAAGAGCTTTTTTCTTTGCATTTCCAACAAAAGTATCTTGATCTTCTATAACATCAATATCAATATTTTTATCCTTTAAAGAACTTATTTCATATTCCTTTAGAATTTCTCTTATCTCTTTTAATTTTCCTATATTATTTGTTGCTAAAATCATAACCAAATGTCTCCTTTCAATGCTTTAAAGCGGTATCTTTGACTTGGTCTATAACCATTTTTAGTATCTTGCTCTGTTTCAATCTTTTCACAGTATTTAACGATTTTTTTTCTAAAATTAGATTTATCTACACTTGTATCTTTAATAAGCTCATATACTTTTCTTACATCTTCTAAAGTAAATGAATCTGGTAAAAATTTAAACATTATATCGCTTATGTCTAAATTAGCTCTTATTCTTTTATAACTTGTTAAAAGATATAATAAAGTTTCTTTTATATTATTTTCAGCTTCAATTTCATGAATATATTCTATATTATTATCTTTTTCAATATCAATAGTTTTATATTTATATAAGTCTGTTCCTAAAGATACCGATTTATTTGTTTTAATAGAAAAATCTACTAATTCAAAATTATCATCCAAATTCTTAATGTTTGAAATATTTCCAACTCCTAAATAAACTATGTCAACTTTATCTTCACTCGCAAAAGTATAAACTTGTTCCAAATGAACTACTTCGGTTCCTAAAATATCTTTTAATCTGCTTTTGAGATCATCTTTCATATTCTTACCTTGATATTTTATTGTCAAGAGTTTTCTATCCTTTGTAACTAATACTTTTATCTTTTTGATATCATTTTTTCTAATATTATCATTTTTTTCACTGTCTAAAACAAATAGACAATTAACTATATTTACTTGCATATATTTTTATCTCCTCACATATTCGAATTGATATATTCTCAAGAAATAAAGAAAAAGAAACTAAATCCAAGATTTCTAAATCATCTTCTGTTTTATTGTTTAAAAATTCTATATTTTTCTTAAGTTTAATAGTATCAACATAAACATCATTAAAATTTAATATATCTACTAAATATAATACATCTAAATCATACATGTTTACAAGTTTATAGTTTAATATTGTATATTCTGAATAGATTCTTCCATTTTCAAAAATTGATTTGTCATTAACATATTGTGGTATGTATTCTTCTAAGTAATATTTATCCAACAAAAGATGTACATAATAACCAAGATTTATCAAACTTGATAAATCTTGACTTTGCTTATAATAATTTGTGTCAGGAATTAAAAAGTATTTACCTTTTAATTTATGATGAGAATCATCAATATTTACAACATCTGGTAAAATATTTCCTCTTATAAAATCCTTGTTATATATGTTTAACTTTTCTCCAATTATTTTAGCAACGACCATATGAGCTGCTATACTTGGCATAATATGGTCTCCTTAATTTTCTTTACTTGTTCTTCTAAGGTTAAACCAGTTACATCAACAAGTAGTAGTTTATTATTTAACATATCATTTTCTTTCATATAGTTAAATGTGTCTTGATACAATTGGTTATAAAAGTATGCGTTTTCATCAAATTCATTTTTTATTGGTCTTAAATTTATTCTTCTTTCTAATTCATCTTTGTCATTATTTACTAGAAAGATAATAAAGTCATCATGAATGTTTAAATATTCAAAATATATTCGTGCTCTTTCTTTCATACTTACTTCTTTAACCATATATCTGGAAAATACATCTTTACTTCTATCAGAACAACAAATACCTGATTTTTTTAAAAGTTCTATTGTTGAAGTTTTGCCAACCCCATCACATCCTTCTAATATAATCATTTAACCACCTCTAGTTCATTTACAAACTTTATAATTTCATCTTCATCTTTTATAAATTTTATTTTAACATTTGGATCAATCTTTTTTATGGACAATAAAAGAAACCAATATTCTCCTTCAACTTCATAGCTTGTAATCTCTGGATCACAGAATACAACTATGTTTTTTTGTTTAAATGCAGCGTATATAACCTCTGTAATACTGGCAATTGCTGAATATTTCGTTAAATTGGCAATTAGTAAATCGCAGGAATCTATTTGCTTTAATTCTTCATTTACAACATTTTCACATATAGATTTTGTTGGATCTTGTTTTTCATAATAGAAACCTCCGATGTAAGTAACATTTTTATTATTTTTTAAAACTACTCCATCACTTGCATATATTGTTGGAACAACGTCACCTACTATTTTACTTCTAACATCATCTTTTAATTTTTCGTAAATGTTATCTTTAGTTATTTCCTCATGTCTAACTTTATAAGTACCTGAGTAAAATATTTTAATCATTTATTTTCCTTCTTTCATAAGTTTCTTCCAGTTTTTATATGAACCGATAGCTAAGAATGTCCATATTACATTTAGAACAAATAAGTAAATGGCTTGATTTGGCAAAATGAAGTATTCAATTGCATAGAAGATATCGTTGAAAAACCAAATTACCCAAGTATCAATTTTCTTTTTTACCATGTAATATGTTGCTACTAAACTACTTATAGTTGTAAATGCATCAAGCAATGGAAGTGGATCATCTGTATTGCTTAAGATAATACTTAAGATAGCTGTTGCAAATGCGATAAGTAATAAATAAATTACTTTTTCACGTTTACTAGTACGAGTTATCTTACTTCCGTCTTTCTTGTTCCAAAGGATAAATCCAACTACTCCCATAATTAAATAAACACTGTTGTTAAAGATATCTCCATATAAATGATTAATTGTTGAAAATAGTATCAAGAATATCATCTGCAAAATGTAAAATATCCAATTGCTCCTCCTATTAAGCATTACCAAAACTCCTTGAATAAGTCCTAAAACTGTTGCTCCTATTTCTAAGAACATATCTATCATCTCCTTACATATAGTATATTATACTATATGTTAATGATTGTCAATAGTTTTATGGTATTTTTTACCATAAGTTTAAAATTTTGTAAAAAAAAATAGAAAATGTTTAATCTTCTATTAAATTATCTGTACTTATTTCAATAATATAATTTATTTTATCTAAGGCATTACTATATTTATAAGCGTTTGATTCAAAAAGTAAATATAAAGAATTATTATAATAACTTATTTGTTCAAGCATTGGTGGTAAAGTATATTTTTTTAAATAGTTTTCATAAGTACTTTTTCCCTCTTCATATAAGTAAACATATAAGTTAGATGAAAATATACGACCAAAAGAACTACTTAATATCATATATTTTTTATTATCTTTGTTTATAAAATCAATACCTTGAATTTTTTCATTTACTGAAAAGCTTTCTATATATGTGAGTTTTATCTTGGATACTTGACTTTCAATTAAATATTTTTTTATTAAACATGGGCTATTTTTGTTAAATGATCCGATATATAAATAACCATCATCTACAGTTAAATAAGCTATTTCCTTTTTATCTTTATTTTTATAGTGAATTAGATCACTTCCTAAATATTCAAATTTATGAATATAGTTAACTTTATTCTTAGTAAAAAAATCAAAAACATTATAGGCAAGAACCGAATCTTCTTCTCCTGGTATAAATATTAAATTGGTGTTCTTATCATAACTTATACCTCCAACATGAGAATTCATATCAAATTCAACTTTATTTATGATCTTTCCACTTTCATCTAATATGTAACAAAGTGAATTTCTATTTTCTTCAAAATAACCAGTTATAAAAATATAGGAGTTTACTATTTCTATTCCTTGAGGAATAAATCCTTCATCACTTGGAACCTTTATAAAAGCATTTTTTATATTTTTTTCTAAACTTGGATATTTATAAAGAATTGATTTTACTTCATCAATAATAGTTGGTCTTTTGATTAATTTTTCCAAAAGTGGTTCACCTGTTTCTAGTCGATTTCTATCAATTGTATTACTAATAATATATTTATGATGATTATCTCTGGTCGATAACAATAAAACTAAAACAATTATTATTATAAATAAAACTTTTTTCATAATGTAGCCTTTCTACTATAATAACGATTTAAACTGTTAAAAAGTTACAAAAATGTGAACTTTATTATAACATAAAAAAAGTCATTCCGAATTTTTTCGCATTTGCGAACCTTTTTCGGAATGTGATAAAAAAAGAACAGTTTATTATTCACTATCCTTTTCATGTATTTCTTTTATGATATGTTCAATATTCATACCATATTCAATTGAATTATCGTATTTAAATATTAATTTTGGTGTATGTCTTATTTCAATTGTGTTTGCAAGTTTCGTTCTTAAATAACCTGCTGTATCATCATTAAGTTCTTTCTCTATTTCTTTTGGATCTTTATCCAAGTGAGTTGTGAAATAGACATATGCAAATGATAAATCACTTGTTACATCACAGCCAGTAATATTAATATTTTTTAAAATAGAATCATGAGCTTCAAGCAAACAAATACTGCTTAATTCATTTGCTATATGAGCTCCTATTTTTTTTACTTTAATTTGATTCATTTTTATCCCCTTTTTATTTCAACGTTTTCATATGTTTCAAAAACGTCTCCTTCTTTTATATCATTGTAACCTTCAATTGTTATACCACATTCAAAGCCGTTTTTAACTTCTTTAACAGAATCTTTTCCTCTTTGAATACTTGATACTTTACCATCATAAATAATTACACCATCTCTGATTACACGAACATTGCTACCATTTTTAATAACTCCACTAGTTACATAAGAACCAGCTATTGTTCCAACTTTAGAGAATTTAAACAATTGTCTTACTTCAGCAGAACCAGTAGTTACTTCCTCATATTCAGGATCTAACATACCTTTCATTGCTGCTTCCATGTCCTCAACTAATTTATATATAATTGTATAAAGACGCATATCAACACTGTATTCTTTAGCAACTTCACGAGTCTTGTTGCTTGGTACTACATTAAATCCAATAACAATAGCATTACTTGCTTGAGCTAAGATAATATCGCTTTCAGTAATAGTTCCAATTCCACTTCTAATTACTTTTACTTTAACGCCTTCAACTTCAATTTTCTCTAATGAATTTTTAACTGCTTCTTCTGAACCTCTAACATCACATTTTAATACTACATTTATCTCTTTTATACCAGATTGAATATTAGCAAATAATTCTTCTAATGTTAAAGTTTTTGGTTTTGCCGTTTGTTCTTTAGCTTGAATTCTTCTCTTTTCAGCTATATCTCTTGCTTGTTTTTCTGATTCAAATGCCATGAATTTATCTCCAGCACTTGGATTATCAGAAAGACCTGTTATTTCAACTGGTGTTGATGGACCAGCATCAATTATATCTTTTCCTAAATCATTTTTTAGTGTTCTAACACGTCCATGAGTTGTACCAACAACGATTGGATCACCTAAACGTAAAGTACCGTTTTGAATTAGAATTGTAGCAACTCCACCTAGATTTTTATCAATTCTTGATTCAATTACTGTACCACTTGCATATCTATTTGGATTAGCTTTTAATTCATTTACTTCAGCAATAGCAAGAATTGTTTCTAGAAGTTTATCAACTCCTTCACCAGTTTTAGCGCTGATTTTAACGAATGGATATTCTCCACCCCATTCCTCTGGAGTTATGTTTATTTCAGCCATCTCAGTCATAACTTTATCTGGATTAGCATTTGGTCTATCAATCTTATTAACAGCAACAACAATTGGAACATTTGCAGCTAAAGCATGATCAATTGCTTCTTTAGTTTGAGGCATAACACCATCCTCAGCTGATACAATAATAATAACGATGTCAGTTACACTTGCTCCTCTTGCGCGCATTTCAGTAAATGCAGCATGTCCTGGAGTATCGATAAATGTTAACTTTTCTCCATTATAATCTATTTGATAAGCACCAATTGCTTGAGTGATTCCACCAGCTTCTCCATCTACTACATGTGAGTTTCTTATGTAATCAAGCAAAGTTGTTTTACCATGGTCAACATGTCCCATAATAGTTATTACTGGAGGACGTTTAACTAAATTAGCCTCATCTTCAATAATTTCATAATTTTCAAAATTAATGATATCTTGAGTTTCTTCTTTTTTCAATGTTTTATTATATTCTGATGCAACTATTAATGCTGTATCAAAATCTATTGTTTGAGTAAGACTTAAAAGAAGACCTAAACTAATAAGTTTAGCTACTAGTTCTGAACCACTTACACCTAAAACATTAGCTAAATCACCAACTGTCATATTTTCCTTATATAATACAATTGAATCATCACTAGAACTTGTATTACTAGTTAATTTTTCTTTATTCTTATACATTTCTTTTTTCATTTTAGCATAATCTTTATTTGATGCTTCTTTGTCTTTTTGTTTTTTTACTTTTTCTTTAGATACAGTATGTGAGTTATTAATTGATTTTATATTATCATAATCCATAATATCATCAATTACTTCATCAAGAGTATCGGCTTCATCAAAATCAAGTTCTGTATCTGAATCAATTAGATTCATACAATTATCCAACATAATGATTGCTTCATCATCTAACATATCATCTTTAGAATTAATTTTTATTCCTAATTCTTTACATTTATTTAATACATCTTGAACTGTAAAGTTCATCTCTTCTGCATAATCTTGAACACTCATCATATTCATCCACCTCTTTTTCTAATCTATATTTTTTTCAATTTCTTCATAGATACTTTCATCTATATCACATTCAAATATTCTATTTAATATTTTATTCTTACGTGCTTTATTTAATACCTCAATATCTCGTTTTATATAACATCCATGCCCATTTACTTTTCCAGTTTTATCAACTACTATACCATCACTTGTTTTAACTATTCTTAAAAGTTCCATTTTGGGATATCTTTCTCTAGTTACAACACACATACGCATTGGTATTTTTTTCATTATTTATTTCCTTCTTCTTGAACTTGAGCAAATGTTTTAACATTGATTTTATATTTAGTTAATTTACTAGCTAAACGGATATTAACACCTTTTTTACCGATTGCAAGACTTAAGTTTTCATCGTTAACGATTGCAAGAGCAATTCTTTCTTTTTCATCATCAATGATACTTACAATTACATCTTTAGCTGGACTTAATGCATTTTTAACGAATTCAGCATCATCTTCACTCCATAGTACTAAATCAACTTTTTCACCATTAAGTTCAGATAAAATACTTGCAATTCTTGAACCACGTTCACCAATACATGTTCCAATCGCGTCAATTCTTTCATTAGTTGATGATACAGCAACTTTACTACGAACACCGGCTTCTCTAGCTACAGCATGAATTTCTAATGTTCCATCTTGTAATTCAGGAATAACTGATTCAAATAATCTTTTAACAAATCCATAATGTTTTCTTGTACATAAAACAAGTGGCCCTTTATTAGTTGCTTCTACTTTAGAAACATATACTTTTACAGATGAACCCATTTTTAATGTTTCTCCAGGAATAAGTTCGGATTTTGGTAAAATACCTCTAGTTCTTCCTAAATCAACATAATAGTTTCTAGCATCTTCCATTGCTAGTATTCCAACTGCTAATTCATCTTGTTTATCAGCAAATTCAGCAATTATTGAGTTTCTTTCTGCTTCTCTTATTTTTTGAGTAACAACTTGTTTACATACTTGAGCAGCAACACGTCCAAAATCGTGTGGAGTTACTTCTTCTTCGATAGTTTCTCCGACTGTTATATCTGGAACTATTTCTTTTGCTTCTTCTAATAGAAGTTGAGCATCTTCATTAATCTCTGGAGGTAAGTAAGTTACATTACCTTCTTCATCAGTTACTTCGTCTCCTTCAATATATTCAGGAACAACTACGTAATAACGCATTACTTTAAATTCTCCAGTTTTTTTATCAATAACTACTTTTACATTAGTTTTAGAATTATAATTCTTTTTATAAGCAGTTATTAAACCTTGTTCCATTGCATCATATACAACATCTTCATCAATATTTTTTTCTTCAATGATATTTTTTAATGCTTTAATAAATTCTTTACCATTCATATTTTAACCTCTTTCTTTACTTGATATATCTAAGATATATTCTTCTTTAATTAAATCTGCTTCATCTAATATAGGATTAATTATATTAGTTGCTTCTACTATTGCATCAATATCTAAAGGGATACTTCTATCAAGAGTAATACATAAATTATTTTGATTGTTTATGTTTTCCCAAGTGATGCTATCAACAATAATATCTAAATTTTTCATTTCAGGTTCAATTAACTTTCTAATATTTTCTAAAATTGTGTCCATCATTACCTCCAAACAATAACAAAAGTGGGATTTTTCTGCCCACTTAAACGTCATATATAATATATCATTTAAAACTTTATTAAGCAAGAGTTTTTACACTTTTGTTGGTTATGGCGCTAATAATATACGGAAGCTAATACTAGAAGAACCTCCTCCAGTGTCCTCGGCGAAGTAAAATTGACTTGCAAGAACTCCGTGATATCTGTTGTATAGTAAATATTTACTTAAATAATTTATCGCCATTTCTATTCAAATACATCTATTTTACATTCAATTGAATCTTCAATATTGCTATCATATCTAATCATTATAGATTCTTTTATAGAACTATTGCTTGAAATAATAAATTCTTGATCATTATTTAGTACTTCTATTATTCCATTTTTACTTAAACAATTTAAATACACTTTTTGATCATTAAAAGCATTATTGAATAATTCAAAATTAATTATATTTTCATATGTTAATTTAGTTGAAGGTATATAAAAAGTATTTCTTGAAGTTAAATATGTATCATTATAAATATCTTTATTATTTAAATATAAACTTTTAAAATATACATTTCCATATAAATCATTTTGAGTAGCTTCACTCATAAGAATTGAACTTAAACCTATAAATCCAATTGTTGTTAAACTTATAGCTATAAATAATAAAACTTTATTTTTCATACAATCACCTTTAGATTAATTATAATTAATTCAAAGAAAATAAAATGTAGAAAAAAAGGATAGTTTTAGCTATCCTTAAGAAAATGTTTTGATAAAGATTTATCTTTATTATTTAAATAATAATCTGTATTAGTTAATACATATATAAGTTCTTTATTACTTTTAAAATCATATTTTATCTTTTTATTGTTTGCTTTTATCTCTTTTACTATTCTAATTAAATAATCAAGGGCAACCATTATTTGAGCTCCTACCGTGATTGATGCTCCAAATAAAACAATTATATCTTCATAAGTAACAAATATATTTAACCAATTTTTTAAAAAATTTAAATGAATAAAATTCATTAAATTATATTTAAATATTGAAATCATATCTATTATAATCGCTAAACCTAAAACCCACATCTTTGCTCTTCCAAGCAATGATGATTTAGTGTATGCACCTTTAAATGCTGCAAATATATTAATTCCAGCAATTATAAGTTCCATCATTAAAACTAAGTAAAATGATTTATAGTAAGTAGCAATTACTAAAATTATAGCAATACCAAATAGTTTATCAGCAAAACAGTCTAATATACTTCCAAATAAAGTTGATACTTTAAACTTTCTTGCTAAAAAACCATCTAAAAAATCAGTTAATAAAATACATATTACAAATATAAGTATCCATAAAGGGGAAAAAGATTTCCATATTATAGGTAAAACAAAAGTAGCAATCAAACGTATAATCGTAAGTATATTTACAAATATTTTCATAGTTAGTCTCCATTAATTATAATTTATTTCGTATCCATTATTAAAAACAACTTTAGTAATTTTTTCATTTTCTACATAAGCCGTTAAATCATTATATTTATAAATATTATTATTATTTTCAGTTGTTTTTATAGATTTATTATTTAATAAATATTTTATTAATTCAGTTGGATTTAAATAACTTGCATCATCTATTAAATCACTTAAAGTTTCAATTCCATTATTTATTTCATATATTTTATTATCTTTTATAATTACTTTTTTTATTTCAGAACTTTGTTCTTTATAACCACTTATAGTTTCATCAATATCTAAATTTAATTTAATATCACCAATTATAACAATTTCTTTTTTTAATAAAGAAAGATTATTAATAATATCATAATAATTTTTGCTAATAGCCTCAGTAGTAGTTGTTGTTAAAGTATTATTATTATTATCTTTTTTACTATAATTAGAAACTGAAATTACTATAACAAATATAATTATAAAAATAAAATATAAGGCTAATTTTAAAACTATTTTTACTCCAGGAACTGTTTTATAATTTCTTATTAAAACATCTAAGAAGTTTTCCATTTTTTCTTCATTATTGTTTTTTTTATTTTTTTTCATATTAATCAACCTTTTTATTTAACAAACTTGTTTTATCAAAACCATTAAAGAAATCTTTTACACTCATTTCTTTTTTACCTGATGGTTTTATTCTTTTTATATAAACAATACCATCTTTAGCAGTAATGCCAAAAGAGTCTTTATTAACTTCAACAATAATACCTATTTTAGATACATCACATTTTTTTATTTCAACTTCACTTATCTTATATTCAGTATCATCAATATTTATAAATGCATAAGGTTCAGGAGAAAAAGCTCGTACTTGATTTTTTATGTTTTCAACTGAGTTGTTAAAATCAATATGTTCATCTTCTCTTTTTAACATACCAACATATGTTGCTTCTTCATTATCTTGAGGAATATCAAAATTTTCACCTTCAAAGATTTTAGGTAAAGTAGCGATTAATAGATTCGCTCCAAGAAGACTTAGTTTATTAGAGAGACTTAAAGAATTATCATTATCTTCAATTTCTATACTTCTAGACATAATAATATTTCCAGTATCAATACCTTCATCCATATACATAATGGTAATTCCTGTTTCTTTTTCACCGTTTAAAATACTTGCAACTATTGGACTTGCTCCTCTATATTTAGGTAATAAAGATGCATGAACATTTATACATCCATAACTTGGATAATCAAGAACTACTTTTGGAACAATTGATCCATATGCACATGTAATAATAATATCTGGTTTTTTATTTAGAATATATTCATAATCTTCTTTTAATTTATTAGGCTTATAAACTTCTATATTATGTTCATGTGCACATATAGCAACAGGAGATTCCGTTAATACTTTTTTTCTTCCGACATATGCATCTTTTTTTGTTACAACTAATACTACATTAGTGTTTTCAATTAATTTTTCTAATACAGGAACTGAAAAATCAGGAGTTCCCATAAATACGACACGTTTATCTTTCATAGATTTATCACCAATTTAATTGTATCAAATGTACGTATTTTAAACAACATTTGTTTATGAAAAAAACTTGTGAATTTCACAAGTTTAAAATAAAAATTATTTTATTATGCGATACGGAAAGCTGGAGAAACCCCGTTAGAGGAAGCCGCACGGAAGGAACTCCAGCCACCAGAGTCGGCGACAGTAAGGAAGAAATTGGTATTGTAAGAACCAGCCGAACGAAGCCACCAATATAAGTTACTTCCGTTATATTGTTTGATTGCTCCTGCATAACTACTTGTTGTTACTCCTTGTTTCTTATAATAATCTAATTGTTTGGATGTTCCTACTGATGTATCGTATTGGGCAATAGATGAGTTAGAAAAATCATTATAGATTTCTTCACTTGATAATAAGTATAATTTATCTTGGGTTTCAAAGTTTGTTTCTCCTGAAATTTTTCCATGCCCTGATATTACTTTTGTTGTAGATATTACATTTTGCAATTCACTTGGGAGCGCATTATATATTGTTCCATTTATATATGTACGAAGTTCTGAATCTCTCCATCCGCCTACATTTGTATTTGTGCTGTTAAATGGTTGTTTTGTTATTACATCTGCAAATTCTACTACAAATCCACATGCTGTTTCACTTGTTTCTCCATTTGTACATTCACTCATATTAGAAATACGCACTGTATGTGTTCCTAAAGATCCTAAGTCTACTTCTTTTGTATCTCCAACATTATATTTGCTTGCGTTTCCTGTTTGTACATTTGCTGCTATTGTTGCCCAACTATCATTTTCAAATGATATTGGTGTTGGTATATTACTTCCTAATGTATCTCTTTCTACTGCATTAAATGTAAGTGTACATACATATTCTTCTGTAACACTCTCTGTTGATGTTTTATTAAGTGTAATTGTTAATGTTCCATTTAATGTTTCTTTTGCTTTAACTACTGTTGCATCATTATCTAATTTATTTTTGATGCTTGTATATTTTGCTGTTGTTCCAGTTTTTGGTACACATGTTACAGTTACATTTGCATCATAGTTACTTGAATTATTTGTTACTTCATATGTTAACACACTTGTTTGATTAAGTGTTTTTAATTCACTTGTTGTAAATGTAATTGTTTTCTTTGTTTCATCTACTGCTGTTGAATATACATCATTCCCATCTATACTTGCAGCTGTGAAGATTACACTAAAATCTTCATTGTTTTCGCTTACCTTAGCATTTCCGTTTATTATTAGAGTTGTTGAGATTGCTGCAAATCCAATACTCATTAGTAATATTGCTATTATAAGCATACTTTTCTTCTTCATATTATTTCCTACTTTCTACTATTTTATTTTATAATACCCCCCCCGATTTTCAAGTCGTTTTG
>OBKS01000063.1_pt1 | contig 108983 bp, 109 predicted proteins | sample 1517381 | NCBI WGS metagenome assembly OBKS01 (sample SAMN04571686, study PRJEB22368) | human gut metagenome | biome: human gut; material: stool | host: Homo sapiens | place: Luxembourg | collected 2012-08-03 | reverse complement strand
AAGCTAGGATTTAATGTTATAGAAGAAACTGAATCTAGATATTATATGAAATATAGTAAGTGAAAAAGATAATTCAAATGAATGATAAAAAACAAAGATTATTTGGAAATATATAACTTATAGAAAACTTTTATATGAAGCAATAAATAAGGAGGTAGTAATGAAGAAAATCAAAGATAGATATACAAACAATATTTTTGAAAATATTAAATATATAGATGAATATGGAAATGAATATTGGTATGCACGCGAATTACAAAAAGTTTTATAATATAAAGACTGGAGGAATTTTCAAAAAGTAATAGATAAAACAGTTTTAGCTGCAATAATAGCGTTTCAAGCGAAGAAGCTTGGGTTGTTGAGATCAACAAGCCAATAAGAACTGGTAAAGAAAAAAATTAGAAATAAAAGAGCAAAAGAAACTTGAAAAAATAAAATAAAATAGAAAGAAGTGATAAATAATGGATATGTACCAAAAAAGAAAAGAAAGAAAAAAAGCAAAGAGTAGTGAAAGTGTAACTGAAAATACTAGTTCAATCAACTGGTATCCAGGACACATGGCTAAAACAAAAAGAGAAATTAAAGAAAGAATAAATTTAATTGATTTAATCTATGAAGTAATAGATGCAAGAATGCCATTATCTTCAAAAATGAAGGGTATGGATGAAATAATCAAGGATAAACCTTGTATCCTAGTTATGACTAAAAAAGATTTATGTGATATCGAAGAAACAAATAAATGGGTATTAGAATATGAAAAATTAGGTTATAAAACTATCTTAGTTGATTTAACAAATAATGAAGACTATAAAAAATTAATTAAATTAACAAATGAAGTAACTAAACCAATTCAAGAAAAAAGAATATCAAAAGGATTAAAAAATAAAGAAATTAAAATCGGATTAATAGGTACACCGAATGTTGGTAAAAGTACACTTATAAATAAACTTGCAGGTAAAAAGGTTGCAACAACTGGAAATAAACCGGGTGTAACAAAACAAATTAATTGGTTAAAAACAAATCAAGGATATCTTCTTTTAGATACCCCAGGTATTCTATGGCCAAAAATCGAAGATAATGCCGAAGCACTAAACTTAGCAAGTGTAGCAACAATAAAAACTGAAATATTAAATATGACTGATATCGGAGCATACCTAATTTCAGTACTTAATACTTACTATCCTAAAAAGATAAGTGAAAAATATGGTATACCAGAACCCCAAGATATGAGTGAAACTTTTGAGTATCTTGCCAGAAAATTTAATTTTTATGATAAATATGATGAAATTGACTATGAAAAAGTATGCCAAAAGGTGTATAATGATTTAGTGAGTGGCTCAATTAAGGGGGTAACATTCGATAGATGGAAAAAGTAGATTTATTAAAATATGAACATGAATTATATGAACAAGGATATAACTTAATTGCTGGATGTGATGAAGCAGGAAGAGGACCTTTATGTGGACCAGTTGTTGCAGCAGCAGTAATACTTCCAAAAGATTATAAATTGGAAGGCTTAAATGATTCCAAACAATTAAGTGAAAAGAAACGTGATAAATTTTTTGAAATAATAAAAAAAGATGCCATAAGTTATGGAATATCAATAATTGATGCTAAAACAATTGATGAAGTAAATATATATGAAGCAAGTAGAATGGCTATGTTAGATGCAATAAGTAAATTAAGTGTTAAACCAGACTTTATCATAACAGATGCTATGCCTTTAAAGAAAGAAAATTCAATGCCAATAATTCATGGTGATGCCTTATCAATAACAATCGCCGCAGCTAGTGTTTTAGCAAAAGTAACAAGAGATCAGATCATGTATGAACTTGATAAAAAATATCCAGAGTATGAATTTAAAAGCCACAAAGGATATCCTACCAAAAAACATTTAGAAATAATTAAAAAATATGGTATACTAGATTTCTACAGGAAAACATATAAACCTGTTAAAGCAGTATTAGAGGTGAAGAAAGATGAAGAATTTATTAAAGAATAATTTAATTAAAAATTATTTAATATTATTAATGTTTTTTACTATTTTAGAAATTACATTTAGATTAATAAGTGGGTTAAATGTATTTAGTTATGCTCTATTAAGAATATTTATTGGATTGAATTTTATAAGTTTACTTATAAGTTTTATTCTTTCTTGGTTTAATAAGCATATTAGTAAAGCTCTTACATTACTTATAGCATTTGCAGTAAATATCTATGCATTTGTTGAACTTGGTTTTAATAATTTTATCGGAGTATATGTATCAGTTAACACATCAAGTCAACTTGGTGCAGTAACATCATATATCAAAGACTTTTTAAAATCATTTTTACCAAAGTTTTATTTAATGTTTATTCCCTTTATATTATTAATGTTATATTATATATTCTTAGATAAATACACAGAAAAGAAAATTGAAAAAAGATTTCCATTAAAAACAAATATTGTATTTGAACCAGGTATTAGAACAATTACAACAATTTTAGCATTGGTAGTAATATCTCTTTGTTATAACTATACATTAACAGCAAACTTCATGCAAAATAAATTACAAACTGTTAGTAACAAAGACTTATTTAGTTATCCAAGTGTACCAAGTATTGTGGTAAATCAATTTGGTATCTTAGGTTTCGGAGTACTAGACATTAAATCAAAGGGAACTGTAGTATCCGAAGATGTATCTTTTGCCCTTAATACGGACACAACTAAAAAAAGTGATAATGAAGTTGATGATACATTATGGAATGAATTAATAAATAATGAAACTGATATAATAAATAACAATATAAATAAATACCTAATTAGTAATAATACTAAAAAAAGTAATGAAAAAACAGGTATATTCGAAGGCAAAAACTTAATAGTTATCATGATGGAAAGTACTAATGATATCATTATAAATAAAGATTTATATCCAAACTTTTATAAATTATATACCGGTGGTATTATATTTGAAAATAATTATAGTCCAAGAAATAGTTGTGCAACTGGAAATAATGAATTTAGTGGAATGACTGGGCTTTACACAATCCAAAATAATTGTACTGCCAACGTTTATAAAGATAATACATACTTTACATCAATATTTAATCTATTTAATAAAGCTGGTTATAAAACAAGTAGTATGCATGATTATACTGAACACTATTATGCAAGAAGCATAATACATAAAAACTTAGGTAGCGGTATATACTATGGTGTAGAATCTCTAGGTATTCCTTATTATAGTGAGTATCGAAATTGGGCAAGTGATGAAGATTTCATGGAAAAAGCAATGGATATTACTCTAAGTGATAATAGTGATGAACCATTTATGTTATGGTTAACTACTGTATCTGCTCATCAACCTTATGGTGTATCAAGTGTTGAAGGTGATAAATACCTGGATTTAACCGAAAATACTGATTATCCAATTGAATTACGTAGATACATGTCAAAATTAAAAACATTTGATAATAGTCTAGGAATCTTACTTTCTCGTCTTGAAGAATCAGGCAAACTAGATGATACAGTTATAGCTTTATATGGAGACCACTATCCATATGGCTTAAAAAACGATACAATAAGCAATGTTCTTACATATGACTTAGAAGATTATGAAGTCGAAAGAACACCAATGGTTATTTACAATAGTAAAATTAATCATGAAGTTGTAGAAAAATACAGTTCTTATATAAATTTAACTCCGACGCTAGCAAATATGTTCAACTTAGATTATGATGCTAGATATTATATGGGAGCTGATGTCTTTAGCAAAAATTACTTAGATTTAGTAGTCTTCGCTGATGGTTCTTGGAAAAATAAAGATGCTTATTATAATGCAAGTGATGCAACAATCAAGTATACAAGTGATAAAACATATAATGTAGATAAAGTACTTGAAATAAATAATATAGTAACTGGAAGAATGCAAGTAAGTGCATCAATTATAAGAAATAATTATTTTAATTATCTTGAAACAAACCTAAAAGAATTAGAAGCTGCTAAACAAAATTGGGAGGAAAATGAATGAAAAACTTAGTAATAGTGGAATCACCTGCTAAATGTAAAACAATTGAAAAATACTTAGGAAGTGATTACAAAGTAGTATCAAGTAAAGGTCACATCAGAGACTTAGCAACAACTGGTAAATATGGGCTAGGTATAGATGTAGAAAATGACTTTGCACCAAATTATCAAATAATCAAAGGTAAAAACAAAGAAGTAAAAGACTTGAAAAAAGATGTCAAAGATGCTGAAGTAGTATATCTTGCAACAGACCCAGACCGTGAAGGAGAAACAATATCATGGCATATCTATGATGAAATTAAAATACCAGAAAACAAATACAAAAGAGTAGTATTTAATGAAATAACTAAAGACGTAGTAATAAATGCAATTAATAATCCAGGTAAAATAGATATGAATTTAGTTAGATCTGGTGAAACAAGAAGATTCTTAGATCGAATCATTGGTTTTAGATTAAGTAAATTAATGCAAAGAAAAACTGGTGGTAAATCTGCAGGTCGTGTTCAAAGTGTTGCTTTAAAACTAATCGTAGATAGAGAAAGAGAAATTCAAGCTTTTGTGCCTCGTGAATACTGGACAATCGAAGCAGATTTTAAAGATTTTAAAGCATCCCTAGACAAATATCATGGCAAAGATGTAGAAATACCAAATGAAGTTGCAGCAGATGAAATATTATCTAAACTTTCTAAATCATTTAAAATAGAAAGTGTCGAAGAAAAAGAAAAAAATAAAAGTGCTCGTGAAGTATTTAAAACAAGTACACTACAACAAGCTGCATCAAATAAAATAGGTTTTGCTCCATCAAAAACAATGAAAATAGCTCAAGAATTATATGAAGGTAAAAATGTCGGAAGTGAAACAGTTGGGCTAATTACTTATATGCGTACCGATAGTATTCGTGTAAGTGACTCATTTGTTAAAGAAACGTTTGGCTTCATCAAAGCTAAATTTGGAGAAAACTATATTGGTTATGTTAAAAAGGGTAAGAAAAATGAGAATATTCAAGATGCTCACGAAGGTATTAGACCAACAAGTATCAATAGAACACCAGAAAGTATCAAAGAATATTTAACACCAGATGAATATAAACTATATAAATTAATTTATACACGTGCTCTAGCATCCCTAATGGCAGATGCAAAAACTCTAGCTACCACAGTAACATTAGAAAACAATGGTTACACATTCAAAGCAACAGGTAGCGTATTAACATTTGATGGTTATTTAAAAGTATATCATGAATATGAAGATAGCGAAGATGTAATATTACCAGATTTAAAAAATTATAAATCAGGTTGCATCACTGCAGATGAGATAACTAAAACTCAACATTTTACTAAACCAGCACCAAGATACACAGAAAGTAGCTTAATCAAAGAGATGGAAAGTCTAGGTATAGGTCGTCCATCAACATATGCAAGTATCGTTGCAACAATCAAAGACCGTGGTTATGTAGTTTTAAAAGATAAAAAGTTTGAACCAACAGAAATTGGTATTGAAACAACTGATAAATTACAAGAATTCTTTAGTGGCATAGTTAATGTTGAATACACAGCAAATATGGAACGTGACTTAGATGAAATCGCCGAAGATAAAAAAGATTATAAAAAGGTATTACATGAATTCTATGATGAATTTGAACCACTCGTAGAAAAAGCATTCCATGAGATGGAGAAAAAAGGACCTGAAGAAACCGGTGAAGTATGTCCAGAATGTGGAAGTCCTCTTGTAATTAGAAAGGGAAAATACGGAGAATTTGTTGCATGCAGTAATTATCCAACATGTAAATATATAAAAAAGGATAAAAAAGAAGTAAAAGAAATTTGCAAATGTCCTAAATGTGAAAAAGGTTATATTGTTGAAAGAAAAACTAAAAAAGGTAAAATATTTTATGGATGTAACAACTATCCAAAATGTGATTATGCTCTGTGGTATCGTCCAACAGGTAACATCTGCAAATCATGTGGTGAATTACTCGTAGATAAAAATGGCGAAGAAACATGCTTAAAATGTGAAGAAGATAAGTAAGTAAGCTTGTCTTCTTTTTCAAATTATTATATAATTATTAATGAAAGATGGTGAAATTATGAAAGAAAAAAATATCGTTTTTATGGGTACGCCAGATTTTGCAGTACCTATTTTAAAATATTTAATTGATACAACAAATGTCGTAATGGTGGTAACTCAACCCGATAAAATAACAGGTAGGAAAAAAGAACTAGTACCAAGTCCAGTAAAAGTATTAGCAAGATTTTATAACATACCTGTATTTCAACCAACAAAACTAAGACTAGATTATGAACCATTAAAAAATCTTGATATTGATTTAATAGTTACATGTGCATATGGACAAATATTATCAAAAGATGTCTTAGATATACCTAAACTTGGATGTGTTAATGTTCATGCATCAATTCTTCCAAACTATCGTGGTTCAGCACCGATTCAATGGGCATTATTTAATAATGAAAAGAAGACTGGTATAACTATTTATTACATGGATGAAAAAATGGATTCCGGTGACATAATAAAAATAAATGAAATACCAATAACTAATGATGATAATGTTGGAACTCTTCATGATAAGTTATCAGCTTTAGGTGTTACAACACTAAAAGAAGTATTACCAAAAATACTTGATGGTACTGCTAAATCTTACAAACAACCAAATACATTTACTTTAGCACCAATGATTAAAAGAAGTGATGAAAGATTAAACTTTAATGAGGAAGGTAATAAAATAATTGGCAAAATCAAAGGTTTAAATCCTTGGCCTCTTGCAAATATTGTGATAAATAATACTGAAATAAAAGTACTTGATGCAACATTTGTAAAAAAAGATACTAAAGATACAAGCAAAATTGTAGTACTAGATAAAAATAATTTAGGTATCAGTTGCAGTGATGGAATAATTTATTTGGGTCTTGTTAAACCAAGTGGTAAAAAGAACATGGATATCAAAAGCTTCATCAATGGTAATAAAACACTAAATATAGGAATGGTGATAAATGATGAAAACTGAAAATAAAAATGCAATACAACTTCTTATCTGGATATTTTTTATAGTTATAATATTTGTAATGTTTAAAATAACAAATAAAACTGATAAAAAGGAAGAAAAAGAAGAAAACACCCCAGTATTTGTAAATTATAAAGATATGGAGATTAAACTATTAAATAATGGTTATGATTATAAATACACAATTACTAGTGATACACAAAAAGAAATATATGAAGGAACTATGTGTAATGATATAGATATTGGTTATAAAGAAACTATTGATAGCATTACTAAATATAAAATAAAAAATGGTAAAATAACTAAAGTTTTATTAGATAACGAAGAAGAAATACCAAGTATATACGACGATTCCGAAGATTTTTTAAACTTAAATACATTATTTACTAATCTAAAAGAATATCCATATAATATCGAAAAAAATAATAATGAAAGAACAATATCATATAAAAAGGATGGTTATCAAGTTCTAGTAAAAACGAATTTAGAATATATAACAAACATAACCATTACAACAACAACTAATAACTATAATTTAGAATTTACAAATGTTGGAAAGTGTGTTAAGATAGATTCTAACAAATAATTTACGGGGGATAATATGAATAAAAAATGGCTTAAATTTGGGATAACTAATTTTGTAACATTACTCAGAGTAATTGGCATATTTGCATTACTCCCAATATTTAAAATATATGGTGGTTTTGCAACATTTCTTCTTTCAACGGGGTGTTTTGCAACAGATTTTATTGATGGCCTAATGGCTAGAAAACTAAAATCATCAACATTCTTTGGAAGCTTATTTGATGCCTTGAGTGATAAATTCTTTTTAGTGGTAAACATGATTTTACTTGCAAGTATTACCCCGATAGCAATTGTACCAATTATCCTTGAGTTATCAATCGCCGGAGTAAGTGCCCTAAAATATAATGAAGGTTTAAATGTTCAATCAAATATATTTGGTAAACTTAAAATGTGGGTCGCAGGTATAACAATATCTTTATCATACTTACTTGTTGATAAAACATTTTTAAATTATCTCGGAGCAGATTTAGCTAACAAAATAAGTAATATTAATGAAAATCATTTATTTGGTACATTAATTATGCCATTAGTTCTAAGTGAAATAATTACATTAACTAGTTATATTTATTCATACAACAAAGAAAAAGAAGAAGCATCAAAAGAAATTCCTAAAGAAACACATGAAGATGAAAAAATCGAAGAAGAAATAAATAATGCATCATTCAAAGAAATATTATTTGAACATGATTATTATGAAAAATATAAGGATTATGGTAATTTAAAATTAGTAAGAAGCTTATCAAAGAAAAATAAACGGAGGTAAAATGAATAACATATTTGGAATTACTAGAAAAAATCTCGAAGATTATTTTCTAAGTATAAATGAAAAAAAGTTTAAAGCAACACAAATTTTTGAATGGTTATATGTTCATAAAAAATGGAATCCAACTGAATTTAGTAATATCAAAAAAGATATGCAAGAAAAACTGAGTCATGACTTTTCTTTTGATTTTATCAAAATAGAATTAGTACAAGAAGGAGATTTAGTTAAAAAGTTTTTATTTAGATTGCTAGATGGTGAAAAAATTGAAGCAGTGTTAATGGAACATGATTATGGCTTATCAGTTTGTGTATCAAGTCAAGTTGGTTGCAACATGGGATGTCGTTTTTGTGAATCAGGACGTCTTAAAAAGGTAAGAAACTTAGAAACATATGAGATTGTAGAACAAATTCTTCTTATTGAAGAGTACATTAATAAAAGAATAGATAGTGTTGTATTAATGGGAATTGGTGAACCATTTGATAACTATGATAACATTATTAAATTTATTGAAATAATTAATGATGCCAAAGGTCTAGCTATCGGAGCAAGACATATTACTATATCAACTTGTGGATTAGTTCCAAAAATTAAAGAATTTAGTGAACTTCCGTGGCAAGTTAACTTAGCATTATCACTTCATGGAGCAACAAATGAAGTAAGAAACAAGATTATGCCAATCAATAAAGCATATGATGTTGACACAGTTATACAAACAATTAAGGACTATATTGCAAAAACTAATAGACGAGTAACCATAGAATATGTTATGCTTAATATGGTAAATGATAAATTAGAGGATGCCGAGGCTTTAGTAAAACTCCTTAAAGGTATGAATGTATATGTTAATTTAATACCATATAATGAAACTAATAATATTGATTTTACCAAAAGTAGTAAAGAAAGAATAGATAAATTTTACAAGTATTTGAAAGATTCAGGAATAAATGTAACTATTAGACGTGAATTTGGTGGAAAAATCAAAGCAGCATGTGGACAGTTAAGAAGCGAGAGTGATTAAATCATGAAAACATTTTATTTAACCGATACCGGTAGAGTAAGAGAACACAATGAAGATAGTGTTACTATTTTAAAAAATATAAATGGTGAATACTTATGTGTTGTAGCAGATGGAATGGGAGGACACCGAAAAGGTGAAGTAGCAAGTGCCTTGACAGTAACTCACTTAGGAAAAAGATTTCAAGAAAGTGCTTCAGTTGGTACTAAAATTGATGCTGTAAATTGGTTATCAGATAACATCAATGAAATAAATAAAGAAATATTTAAATATGGTGAAGAAAATGAAAATTCAAAAGGACTTGGTACTACAGTAGTAGCAGCCATAGTAACTAAAGAATTTCTAATATTTGCCAATATCGGAGATTCATCTGGTTATGTTATGAAAAATAAAAAACTACATAAAGTAACTAAACCACATACTTTAGTAAACTTTCTAGTAGATACCGGAGATATAACCCTAGAAGAAGCAAAGAATCATCCGAAGAAAAATGTTTTAATGAAAGCCCTTGGGGTTACAGAAAAATGCGAACCTGATATATTTGATGTTGATAATGGAAGTAGTGAAGTATTCTTATGTAGTGATGGACTTACGGGAATGCTTAGTGATGAACAAATAGAAAAAGTATTATTAGAACCAGAATTAACAGCAGAAGAAAAAGTTGTAAAATTAATTAAAAAATGTAATGCAAGAGGTGGAACAGATAATGTTTCTATTGCTTACCTAGTTCGAGAAAGTGGTGATTTTGCATGATAATGAAGGGGCAAAAAATTAGTGATAGATACCAAATAATTAAATCAATCGGTGAAGGTGGAATGGCTAATGTTTATTTAGCGTATGACACAATTCTAGATAGAAATGTAGCAGTTAAAGTACTTCGTGGTGATTTAGCAAATGACGAAAAATTTGTACGTCGTTTTCAAAGAGAAGCTTTATCTGCAAGTAGTTTATCTAATCCAAACATCGTCGAAGTTTATGATGTCGGAGAAGATAATGGTGAATACTATATTGTCATGGAATATGTCGAAGGAAAACATTTAAAAGCCTTGCTTAAAAAACGTGGTAAATTAACAGTACCCGAAGTTGTTGATATAACACTTCAAATAACTAATGGTCTAAGTGTTGCCCATGATTCATATATCATTCATAGAGATATAAAACCTCAAAATATATTGATATTAGAAAATGGATTAATAAAAATAACAGACTTTGGTATAGCGGTAGCAATGAATGCAACACAGCTTACTCAAACAAATTCAGTAATGGGAAGTGTTCATTATCTTCCACCAGAACAAGCAAGTGGAAAAGGTGCAACACTTCAAAGTGATATTTACTCAATTGGTATTTTAATGTATGAACTCTTAACAGGTAAACTTCCGTTCCGCGGAGATAATGCTGTTGAAATAGCACTTAAGCATTTAAAAGAACCAATGCCAAGTATCAAAGATGAAATACCAGATATACCCCAAAGTGTTGAAAATATCATATTAAAAGCAACAGCTAAGAATCCTAAAAATAGGTACCTAGATGCTCGTGAAATGCATGAAGATTTAAAAACATGTCTTGATGAATCTCGTGCAAATGAATTAAAAATAACATTTAAGTATCCTGAAAATGATTATGATGGAGAAAAATTAGTAAAAAATGTTAAGAAAGAAAATAAAAATGTTGTAAAAACTAAAGAAGAAAGTGAAGTAACCATGGCAAAAAAGAAAAAAACAGAAGACTCTCAAAATAAATTATTAATAATTCTTGCAAGTATATTCGTAGGTCTCGTAGTAATGATTACAACAGTGTTTGTTTTAATACCTAAGATTACTCAAGCAAAACAAGTGGCAATACCAGATGTAGCAAATTATTCTGTAACTGATGCAATTAAAAAGTTGCAAGATGCAGGTTTTATTGTATCTGATGAACAAAGAGAAGAAGCAAATGAAACTGTATCTGAAGGTAAAGTATCAAGAACATCTCCCGCTGCAGGAAGTATTAGAAAAGAAGGAACAGAAATAATTCTTTATAAATCACTCGGAGATGTAAAAATAACTATCGAAGATTATACAGGTAAAAATGCATCAGAAATAAAAGGTAAACTTGAAGCATTAAAATTACAAGTAATAATAACTAAAAAAGATGTAGATTTATCTGAAACTAATGATTATAAAGAAAATATCATAATTGATCAATCAATCAAAGAGGGAGAAAAAATCAGTGAAGGTGACACAATAACATTATATATACCAAAACTTGATAATAAATATCCAGACTTTGTTAATGAAAATTACAGTATCGAAGAAGTAGAAAGTTTCTGCGATGAATACGGAGTAATACTTACAAAAACAGAAGTTGAAACAAGTGAATATGAAGCTGGTAAAATAATTTATCAAAGTAGAGCTGCTGGTTCAACCGTAGTAAATGGAGCAAGATTAACAGTAAAAGTTGCCAAATCCCCATCATCAAATGTTATAGACCCAGATAATGGAGACTTAGAATAATGAATGGAATAATAACAAAACAAATATCAAATCAATATACAGTAAATATAAAGGGAAAAGAATATGTGTGCTCTGCTAGGGGAAAGTTTAGAAATCTAAATCTTTCCCCTTTAGTGGGTGATAAGGTTAAAGTTGATGTTGAAAAATTACTAATCGAAGAAATATTACCAAGAACAAATACCCTAGATAGACCAAGTGTAAGTAATGTAGATATAGCACTAATTGTAACAAGTGTTAAAAAACCAGATTTATCTCTTGGTCTTCTTGATAAAGAAATAAGTGTTATCTTAAGTAATAATATAACACCAGTTATATGTCTAACCAAATTAGATTTATTAAATAAAAAAGAATATACTGATATAAAGATATTAAAAAAGTATTATGAGAATATCGGTATAATAGTATTAACTAATAAAAATTTATTTAAATTAAAAAGTGTGTTAAAAAATAAGACCATTGTCTTAACAGGTCAAACCGGGGCAGGTAAATCAACTCTTTTAAATAAGTTAAATAAAAAATTAAATATTGAAACTAAACCAATCAGTGAAGCTTTAAACCGCGGAGTTCACACAACTAGACATACAGAAATATACCAAATAAAAAATATATATTTCGTAGATACTCCAGGTTTTTCTTCTCTTGATTTAAAAAATATAACTAAAGAAGAATTAAAAAACACATTTAAAGAGTTTTCTAATTATGAATGTAGTTTCAAGGATTGTATGCATATAAAAGAAAAGGGTTGTAAAGTATTGGAAGCAGTATCTAAATGTAAAATACTTCCATCAAGATACATAAATTACACCAGATTTTTAAAGGAGTGCCATGAAAATAACAGTAAGCTATATAAGTAGTATTTATGATACTAAAAAAACTATTGATAAAATAAATGAAACATCCGCGGATGCAATTCATGCTGATTTAATGGATGGCTTCTATTGTGGAACAAAAAACTTTGATATAAATTATTTACCCACTTATTTTAGTGATAATAAAAAAGATATTGAACTACATTTAATGCTTAATAATCCAAGTAGTTATCTAGATAAATTAATCTCTTTAAAACCAAGTATAATTTATATTCATCCAAGTACTCAAGAAAGTATCATTAATTTCTTTTTAAAACTAGATGAGTTAAATATCAAAAAAGGTATAGCTATTAATCCAGATGAAGATATATCTTTATATGAACATTACTTTAAATATATAGATAGAATTCTTTTAATGAGTGTATATCCTGGAAAAGGTGGACAAAAATTTTTATCAAGTACAATACCTAGATTAAATGAATTAATGAATTATAAAAACAAATATAATTTTGAAATATACCTAGATGGTGGAATAAATAATAAAGTAATTAAAGATGTTAACTTTGTTGATGGTGTTGTATCTGGTTCATATATTTGTCAAAGTAAGGATTATGAAAAACAAATAAAATCTCTAAGAAATTAGAGGTTTTTTAAAAATTATGTTATAATAATTTAGGAAAAGGTGATACCATGTATGCAAAAGTAATAATTGAATATAGTGTAAAAAAATTAGATAAAGAATTTATTTATATGATACCAGAATATTTAAAAGATAAATTAAAAATAGGTATGAAAGTATCTGTTTCTTTTGGTAATAAAGAAGTAATTGGTTTTGTAACAGATATTGTATCAGAAGTTGATACCGAAGATTATGAAATAAAGTATATAACAGATATTGTGGATGAAAATCTTGTATTAAATGAAGAATTAATGACCCTTGGTAAGTATTTAAAAGATCGAACATTGTGTTCTTTAATTACGGCATATCAAACAATGTTACCATCAAGTCTAAAGGTTAAAAAAAATACTCATAATTATGATTTATATATTGAATATCTGAAATTAATTGATGAAGATAAAGCAAATAAATATAAATTTAATAACCCACGTAAAAAAAGACAAATTAATTTAATTGAGGAATTATTAAAAAATAAAACAGTTAATAAAAAAGGTATAATTAAAAGTGTGTATGAACCTCTTATTAATGAAGGAATAATTTCTATTTTAAAAGAAAAAAAATATCGCATCAATAAAACAAGTGATAACGTAAATAAAGTATTAACACCAAAACAAGATGCAGTAAAAAAACAAATCGAAGCATCACTTAGTCACTATGAAACATTTTTATTACATGGCGTAACTGGTTCAGGTAAAACAGAAATATATATTAAATTAATTGATACTATTATTAAAAATGGTAAAACAGCAATTGTGTTAGTTCCTGAAATAAGTCTAACTACTCAGATATCCAAAAGATTTTATGAAACATTTGGTAGTGATGTTGCGATACTTCATAGTTCTTTATCTGAAGGTGAAAAATATGATGAGTACATAAAAATAGCAAATGGATTAGTTCATGTAGTGGTAGGAACAAGAAGTGCAATATTTGCACCATTGAAAAACTTAGGTATTATAATTATAGATGAAGAAGATGCTCAAAGTTATAAACAAGATAATAATCCAAGATATCATGCTAGAAATATAGCAAAATTTAGAGCAGAATATAATCATATACCTCTTGTACTTGCATCAGCTACACCATCTTTAGAATCAAAAGCTAGAGCAGATAAACATGTTTATACACTTTTAACGCTTAATGAAAGAGTGGGTAAAAGTATTCTTCCTAAAATAACTGTTGTTAATATGGAAGAAGAAATGAAAAAAAGAAACATGATTTTTAGTGATTTACTAAGCAAAAAAATAAATGAAAAATTAGAAAAACAAGAACAAATAATTCTTCTTCTTAATCGTCGTGGTTTTTCAACGTATATTACATGTAGTAATTGTGGTTATACTTATAAATGTCCAAATTGTGATATAACACTAACTTACCATAAAACAAGTAATAGCCTTACATGTCATTATTGTGGATATAAAACTAAAAAAGAAGATAGATGTCCAAAATGCGGGGAAGAATCTCTAAATTACTATGGTCTTGGAACAGAAAAACTTGAAGAAAATATTAAGTTGAAATTTCCAAGTGCCAGAGTTTTAAGAATGGATCAAGATACAACTAGAAATAAAGGTGCTCATGAAAAAATAATTGAAAAATTTAAAAATCATGAATTTGATATATTACTTGGAACTCAAATGATTAGTAAAGGTCTAGATTTTCCTTTAGTTACTTTGGTTGGAATCATTAATGCTGATAGTTCTCTAAATATTCCTAATTTTAGATCAAGTGAAAATACATTCTCATTATTATGTCAAGTTGCGGGAAGAAGTGGAAGAAGTGATAAAAGTGGTGAAGTAATAATTCAAACATTTAATCCAGATAACTATGTTATAAATTGTGTTAAAGAAAATAACTATAACAAGTTCTACTTATATGAAATGAATTTTAGAAAAAAACTAAAGTATCCACCATATTTTTATTTAGTTAGTCTAAAAGTAATAGGGACTAATTATGAAACAACTATTGAAAATAGTAAAAAGGTAAAAAAATATTTAGATAATAATTTAAGTAATGAATTTATTATACTGGGACCAACTATGGCAAATGTCTTTAAATATAATAATGAATATCGTATGCAAATAATTATCAAATATAAAAAAGAAGATAACTTACTTAAAGTTCTAAGAGAATTAGATAATATATTTATAATGAATAAAGATACAAGATTAGAAATAGATTTTGAGCCATTAAATATATGATTGACAAATAATAAAACATATTATAAAATTAATGTAGAAATAGGAGGTAAATATGAAAGATCTTAGTCGCATTTTATGGGGAATTGTTTTAGTTTTATTAGGTATTATCTGGGGACTTAATGCAACTGGTGTAACAAACATTGATATTTTCTTTGATGGATGGTGGACATTATTTATTATTGTGCCAAGTGCTATATCGCTGGTTAATCCTAAAAATAATGGAAAAGTATCATCTGTGATATGTTTAGTAATTGGTATTTTTCTTCTTTTAGGTAGTTTAGACGTATTTGATTTTGACATTCTATGGGAAATTTTATTACCAGTAATCGTAGTTATCATAGGTTTATCTCTAATATTTGGAAATAAGGCTAAAACTACTTTTAAAGAAAAAATAGATAATACTGATTTTTCAAATGTTGAAGTAATAACAGCTACATTCGGAGAACAAAATATTAATAAAGCGGGAGAAAAGTTTGAAAAAGCTAATTTAGATGCTGTTTTTGGTTCTATCAAATTAGACTTAAGAGATGCTGATTTAAAAAATGAAACCTTTATTAAAGCAAGTGCTATCTTTGCAGGTATAACAATTCTCGTTCCAAAAGATGTAGAAGTAAAGATTAAATCTACACCAATATTCGGCGGAGTAACAAATGAAGGCTTAGATGCAAAAACAAATAAGAATACGAAGAAAACAATTTATGTAGATGGTTTTGCCTTATTCGGAGGCATTGAAATAAAATGAATGAAACAACTCATAGACTAATTAAAGCTTTTGCAATATGTTTAGCAATATTTATAATTGTAAGCATAATAAATACTATAATTTATTTTGCATCAAATATATTTTCAGTTAATAATGATATAAATATGAATGAAGATTATTCCAGTGAAATAAAGAATATTAAAATTGATATGGGAACATCTAACTTAATTATTAAAAAAGGAGATACATTAAATGTAATTGCAGATAATTTAAGTAAAAGATTTAAAGTAAATGAAGAAAGTGATACTTTAACTATTAAAGAAAAAAATGTAAATGTTTTTAGTACCAAAAAAGCTAGTAAAGTAATAATTACTATTCCAAATAATTTAAAAGATTTAAGTATTGATTTTGGCGCTGGAAAGCTTGAAATTAGTGATATAAACACAAGTAGATTTAACTTAGATCAAGGAGCAGGTAAAGCAATTATCAATAATTTAATATCTGGTAAAACAGATATTGATGGTGGAGCAGGTGAGCTTAATATTAAAAGTTCAGTACTAGAAGATTTGGATTTAGACATGGGAGCTGGAAAATTTTATTTTAGTGGTAGTTTACATGGTAATAATAAAATAGAACAAGGTATTGGGGAATTAATACTTGATTTAAATGGTAATGATTATACTATTAAAGCAAGTAAAGGTCTTGGTAGCATAACTATTAATGGAGAAGACTATTCAAAAAATACAACAGTAGGTGGAGGAATAAATGACATCGAGATAGATGGTGGTATTGGAAGTATTATAGTTAATACAAATAAGTAAAGCTAAATTTAGTTTTACTTTTTTTAAAATATTTGTTAAAATTGTAGTGAGGAAGTGTAATTTATGAATAGATGGGTAAAAAGTTTATTAGTAACGGGGATTAGTTTTTTATTGTGTTTAATATTTTTTTCTTTATTATCAAATTTTAATATTGATAATAAAATGCATGAAAATTTGAATATGCTTGCGTTAGTTCTTTCTATATCTATTTCTTTAATAACAGTAAACACAATATGCAAAAAAAGAGAAAAAAATATTAAAGATAATAGTGAAAAAATAAAACAAATTGAAGAACTTAATAAAAATTTTAAAAAAATAATATGTAAAAAACGTGATATTATACAAAGAGAGTATTCTAGAAAAAGTTTAGATAGAGTTAATGGTAATGATATCATTAAATATCATATTGAAAATAATATTAAAGGGCTTAGAACAGATATTGAAAATTCAATATACAATATATCTTTACTTGATGAGTATGAGAAGAATGTAGCGAAAATATTAGAGCAAGAGTCAGTAAATAATACAAATTATTCTGATAAAAAATACAAAAGAATAGAAAAAATTGTGCTGAAAAAGGCAATTTATACTAAAAAAGATTTTTTAATAAAAATTTGTTTAGATGCATATTATAAAAGTAATAGCGGTAATGTTCATGAGAGAAGAACCGGATTTAGAAATTATTACGAATTATTAGAACTTTATAAAGAATGGGGAAATGGTAAAAAATATGAAGTTACTAAAAGACAAGAAAGAAAAATAATGAATGATGATATAAGATATAATGTTTTAAAAAGAGATAATTTTACGTGTCAAAAATGTGGAATAACATCGAAGGATGGTGCAAAACTTGAGGTTGATCATATTATTCCAGTATCCAAAGGTGGAAAGACTGTCATGAGTAATTTACAAACTTTATGTGATAGATGTAATAGTGGAAAAAGCGATAAAACTAAAGAAGATTTTGAAACTGACGATATTTGTCCAAGATGTGGAGGAGCATTGGTTAAAAGAAGTGGAAAATATGGTGCTTTCATGGGATGCAGTAACTATCCAAAATGTAGATATATTAAAAAATAGTTTAGAAGTAATGTAAAGTTACTTCTTTTTTGTTGCAATAATTCTATAATAAAAGTATAATGAATATATGAACAGATATTCATATAAGGAGATAGTATGGAAGATATTAAAATAATTAATGAATTAAGTGAGTTCTTTAAAGTATTTAGTGATACAACAAGACTTAGAATACTTGAAGTATTACTTGAAAAAGAAACCTCTGTTGGTGATATATCAAACAAAATAAAAGTAAGTCCTTCCGCAGTATCACATCAATTAAGTTACTTAAGAAGTACTAATTTAGTTAAAACAAGAAAAGAAGGGCAAGTAATATATTATAGCATCGCAGATAATCACATCAAAGTAATAATAAAATATGGTCTTGAACATATCAAGGAAGGAATAAAACTATGAAAAAGATAAAATTTAATGAAGATTTAATACGTATATTAATAAGTGCTATACTTCTTATAATAAGTATATTTTTAAAAAACTTTAAAACAGCATATTTAATTGTAATCGTAGTAAGTTATGTTTTCGTATCAAAAGAAGTATATGAAAATGCTTTAAAAAACATTAAAAATAAAGAAATATTTGATGAAAACTTACTTATGATTATTGCAACACTCGGAGCATTTTATATAAAAGAATATCCCGAAGCAGTACTTGTAATGTTATTATTTTCACTCGGAGAATATCTAAGCAATCAAGCTGTTGATAATTCTAAAAAAGCTATTATCGATTTAATGGACTTAAGAAGTGATAAAACAAGACTTAAAAATGGAGAATTAGTAAGTACTAAAAAAGTTAAATTAAATGATATAATAATTGTTAACCCAGGTGAAAAAATACCTTTAGATGGAATAATTATAAATGGTGCAAGTCACTTAGATACTAAAAATTTAACTGGTGAATCAAAACCTTTAAGTGTTAAAAAAGGTGATACTGTTTTAAGTGGTACAATTAATATAGAAAGTATATTAGAAATAAATTCAACATCAACATATAAAACTAGTACAGCAAGTAAAATAATTGATATTATGGAACATGCTGATGAAAAGAAAGCTAAAACAGAAAAGTTTATAACTAAGTTTTCTAAAATATATACACCAATAGTGGTTTTATTATCAATACTAATTGTAGTAATACCAACTATTCTAGGATGTGACTTTAATACATGGTTATATCGTGCTTTAGAAATGCTTGTTATATCATGCCCATGTGCATTAGTTATATCAGTGCCCCTTAGTTATTTTGCAGGAATTGGTCGAGCTAGCAAAGATGGAATACTTATAAAGGGAAGTAATGAACTAGATAATTTAAGTAATATAAAAACTATATTATTTGATAAAACAGGAACCCTTACAAAAGGAGTATTTGAAGTAACAAAGATAAATGGTAATATAAATGAAGTATTAAAGATAGCAGCTAATGCTGAAGCTCATTCTAATCATCCAATTGGTAAATCAATAGTTAGTGCTTATAATAAGACTTTAGATATGAAAATAACAGATTATAAAGAAATAGCAGGTCTTGGAATAAGTTGTAAGTTAAATAAAGAAAAAGTACTCGTAGGTAAAATAGACTTACTTTTAGAAAATAATATAGATGTTGATAAAATAGATTCAGTTGGAACAGTTATTTATGTTGCTAAAAATAATGAATGTATTGGAAGTATCATAATTAGTGATAAAATAAAAGATAATGCCAAAGAAACTTTAGAAGATTTAAGAGGTGAACTTGTTGAAAATCTAGTAGTATTATCCGGGGATAAAGATGAAGTAGTGGAAGACTTAGCAAAAACTTTAAATCTTGATGCATATCATGCTGAATTATTACCTGAAGATAAAATTAAATTACTTGAAGAATATCAAATATTTGGAAATGTTGCTTTTGTGGGTGATGGAATAAATGATGCTCCGGTAATTAAGTTATCAGACATTGGTATAGCAATGGGAAAAATAGGTAGTGATGCAACAGTTGATGCAAGTGATATTGTTTTAATGAATGATGATTTAAGTAGTATAACAAAAGCAATTAGAATAAGTAAATTAACTAAAAGAGTAATTTTAAGTAATATAATATTTGCCATAAGCTTTAAATTATTAATGTTAGTTTTAGCAATAATAGGAATAACACCGATATACTTAGCAGTTTTTGCAGATGTCGGAGTAACTTTATTATCAGTATTAAATAGCTTAAGAATCTTTAAAAAAGATCTATAATTAAGAAAAATTAAAGAAAATGACATAAATATTATAAAAAATGTCATTTTTTTGTTTACAAGTCCTAATTTATATAGTATAATTTTATTACGTCGTTGAGATGTGGTGAGAAAAATTAACAAGAAATTTCATTAAAACTATTGCAAATATTTAAAAAATAGTGTAAAATGAAAAAGGTTTCTGTTAGTGGGCTTGTAGCTCAGCTGGTTAGAGCGCACGCCTGATAAGCGTGAGGTCGGAGGTTCAAGTCCCCCCAAGCCCACCATTGAAAATGGCCCGTTGGTGAAGCGGTCTAACACATATGCCTTTCACGCATACATACATGGGTTCAAATCCCGTACGGGTCACCATTTAGAAATCAAACTCCGAAATATCGGAGTTTTTTTGTATAAATATTAAAATTTTTTCATACACTATAATTGACAAACAATATATTTTATGGTATATTACATATATCAAAAAGAAGTGCCTAGTGCCGAATAAACTATGGAGACGGTGAATCCGTATCAGCATACTAGATATGTTATACATAGTCGGATGGCACTCTTTTTTTATAATTTAAAAACAGATACCAAAATTGATATCTGGGTCTTGTTCCACTTAAGGAACAAAAGTTAAAGAATATATAAATATGGTACTTTAATAAAAATACCATGCAAAGCATTTCTGAAAATAAGTAATAGAGGGTGTAAATTTTTCTTCTTGCACTACGCTTGGTGACAAGTTGGAGTAAGCTTAAGCTGAAAGTATGCATGTAGGGACTGGGAGACCTACCTATACTAAAGACCTATACTAAATATAGTATAGGTTTTATTTTGGACGTAAAAAAACTTCCCATTTCTAGGAAGTTTAAATAACTAAATGGCGGAGTAGAGAGGATTTGAACCTCCGCACCAGCATTCGCCGACCTAAATCCTTAGCAGGGATCCCTCTTCAGCCTCTTGAGTACTACTCCACAAGCTACTTCTATATTTTATTATAAAAGTAGCGACTTGTCAATCAATTTAAGCATATATTTCTAATATTATCGATTAAATCTTGCATAACTGTCAAATAATCATCGGTATTATCACTATCTACGTTAATCATTGACTTAACATCTATAGCTTTTGCCTTATAATCATTTATTATAGAATTTATATTATCAGTGTAATTATTATCAAGTACCAATATTGTATTATAATTTTCTTTTTTGAAATTATTTCTTATTGAATTAAGAGTTCCTTCGGTCAAAGTTTCTTCATCTAAAGATACAACATTAAAATCATAATTTTCTAAAAACTTAAACACATTATCACTTACCACAATTGTATTTGTTCCTTTTTCTTTAGCTTCTTTACCAATTGATCTTAACTCAGCATCTTTTAGTGAAAGTATTTCTGCTAAATCTTCATATTTTTGATCAACATAATTTGCAATAATTTTACTATCTAAATATTCTTTTAAATAATCTTTAATATTTTTAGCAAGCATCAAATAGTTATTCGGACTCATCCATAATTCTTTAACCCCATATGTATAAGATAAACCATTTGATACATCAATTATAAGTAAGTTTTTATTTTTATTAATTAAATTCTTTGTAATAGTTTTTTCATTACTTAATCCATTATAGATAAATAAATCAGCTTTAGCATACTTCTTTATTTGTTTACTAGTTAACTCATAACTTACAACATCAGCACCACTTGGATAAATACTTTCAATTGTTGCATAATCTTTATACAAAAACTCAGTTAAATACTTAATCGGATAAATCGTCGTATAAATTGTTGCACTCTCTAAATTATCTTTCTTTAAATTACAACCTGTCAAAAACATCAAGGGTATCAACATAAGTATTATTTTTTTTAATTTCATTATTTTCCTTCTTTCTTTAATGGATCAAATCCACATTTTCCAAAAGGGTTACATCTAAGAATTCTTTTAATTCCCAAGTATAATCCTTTAAATAACCCATAGGTTTCTAAAGCCTGTGCCATATACTCACTACAAGTAGGTTTATATCTACACATAAAGTGAGCATGCATGGGTGTAACCTGATAAGCACGTATTAAATAAATAATAATTTTTTTAATAAATACCACCCTTAAAAATTGTATCAAATATTTCTTTGTTTGTAAATGTTTTCAAATAAGAAAAAATTTGTTATAATGTTAAGAGGAAGGATTTGATAACATGGAATTTCTAAAAAAATTAGGTGTTGAAGTAAAAAATAAGGATATGTTACTTACTGCATTAACTCATACAAGTTATTCAAATGAACATAATACAGATAACTATGAAAGATTAGAGTATCTAGGTGATGCCATACTTGAAGCAGTAACAAGTGAATATTTTTATTTAAACACAAATTATCCAGAAGGAGAAATGACAAAACTAAGGGCAAACTATGTCTGCGAAAAAGCACTAGCTACTTACGCCAAAAGCTTAGGTATAGATAAATACATTAGATTAGGTCATGGTCAAATGCATAATTTAAATGATACAATTATAGCAGATGTATTTGAAGCCATAACAGCATGTATCTATTTAGACCAAGGTTATGAAGTTGCTAAAAAATACTTAGATGATATCATTATCCCTTATATAAATAAAAATAGTGACTTCAATACTGATTATAAAACGAAACTTCAAGAAGCTGTTCAAACAAGTAGAAAATCACTTGAATATGTTTTAATAAATGAATATGGTGAAGCTCATGATAAAACATTTGAAATGGTGGTAAAAATTGATAATATAATATATGGAAAGGGAAAAGGCAAAAGCAAAAAAGAAGCAGAACAAAATGCAGCTTTAGATGCTTTAAAGAAAAGTGCGGTGAAATAGATGTATTTAAAAAGTATTAGAGCACAAGGCTTCAAGTCTTTTGCAGATAAATTGGATTTAGAAATAAATCCAGGTATAACAGGAATAGTTGGACCAAATGGATCAGGTAAAAGTAATATTGTTGATGCAGTAAGATGGGTTTTAGGTGAACAATCAGTTAAATCTTTACGTGGTCAAAATAATATGACTGATTGTATTTTTAGTGGAAGTGAATCAAGAGAAGCTCAAAAAAGAGCGATGGTTGCATTAGTTTTTGATAATAAAGACCATTATCTTCATAGTGATTTTAATGAAGTTGAAATAAAAAGAATAGTTTATGCAACCGGAGAAAATGAATATTATATAAATAATGCTCGTGTTAGATTAAAAGATATCACAGACCTTTTTATAGATTCTGGTGCAGGTGTTAATGCATTTAATATAATAAGTCAAGGTAATGTAACAGATATAGTTAATTCAAAATCAAGTGATCGAAGAATTATATTTGAAAGTGCAGCAGGTGTTTTAAAATATAAAAAACGTAAAGAAGAAAGTCTAAAAAGGTTAGAAAAAACTGAAGAAAACTTAACAAGAATAAAACTAATTATTGATGAATTATCTAAAACTGTAGAACCTTTAAAAGAACAATCTATCGTTGCTAAAAAATACTTATCTATAAAAGGTGAGTTAGAAAGTATAGATATTGCTTTAATTGCTAAGGATATTACTGATTTAAATTTAGAATATAGTAAAATTACTGAAGAAATAAAAAGTCTAAAAGAAAAGTTAGTGACTCTAAAAGATGATGGAAAAAGTGTTGAACTTGAAAAATTAAAACTAAAAAATATTGAACTTGAAGATGCTGTAAATAAAAAAAGAGAAGAACTTCTTAAGATAACGGAACAAATCAGTGATTTAAATGGTGAAAAGAAACTTACCATTGAAAGACAAAAATATGAAAGTAATCAAACAATCATTGATAATAACTTAATGAAGTTAAAAGAACAAGAATTATCATTAAATAAAAATATAACAATATTAACTCGTGAAGTTGAAGATATTGAAAAAAGTATCGCGGATGAAAGAAAAAAAGGTGAGGATGTTAAAAATGAATTACTTGTTTTAAAGGTTAAAAAAAGTACAAGTACTAATGCACTACTTGAACAAAACAAGAAAAAGTTCTTACTTGAAAATAAAATAGAAATATTAGAAAATAACATCTTAAGTGCAGAATCAGCTCCCCAATCTGTAAGAAATATATTAAATAATCCAAGATTATATGGAATACATAATACCATTGGAAAACTTATTGATATACCAGATAATTATATGATTGCAACAGATATAGCACTAGGTGCAGCTAGTAACTATCTTGTTGTGGAAAATGAGAATAGTGCCTTAAATGCAATAGATTTTCTAAAAGAAAGAAAATTAGGTCGTGCAACATTTTTCCCACTTAATGTTATAAAAGGACGTTTAGCATCTAGTGAAATAATAAATGATATAAAAAATATAAATGGTTATATTGGTATTCTAAGCGATTTAGTAAATTATGATGCTAAATACAAAAATATCATTGAAAATCAACTTGGTCAAGTAATACTTGTTGATAATGAAAGAACTCTAAATATCGTAGGTAAATTAATAAACTATAAATACAAAGTTGTATCCCTAGATGGTGAAATACTTCATATCGGAGGTTCAATCACCGGTGGAACAAGTAAGAAAAATACCATGTTAAATGAAAAAAATGAATTAAATAAATTAAAATCTGATTTACAAAAATTAGAAATAAATATTAAAGATTTATCAAGTGAAGTAACAAGTCTTAATGATAAAGAAGAAGAACTAACAGAAAGAGAAACAGTATTAAATAAATATGTAATATTACTAAATGATGAATTATTTAATAAAAAGACTAATCTAAGTAGAGTTACTGAAGAATATAAAAATGTAACTAGTGAGCTCGAGGGTATCAATGATTTAAAATCAAATAAATTAGATGAACACTTAATAGAATTAATGAATGAAATAAATAAATTAAGTGAAAATAAAGAATTAATTGAAAAAGATATTAAGAGTATTACTAAAGAAAAAAATAATTTAAATGATGAAATAGCAATTATTGATCATGAACTAAGGGACTCAAATAATAGTTATAATGCTATAAATAGTGAACTTAAAAATAAAGAAGTATCAAGTGGAAAACTTGAAGTAAAACTAGATAACTTACTTGATTCATTAAATAATGAATATAACTTAACATATGAAGCAGCTCAAGTAAAATATAATCTAGAAATGGATCCTGATATAGCAAGAAGTCATTGCCAAAATCTTAAAAAAGAATTAAATAGCTTAGGTAATGTTAACACTGGTTCTATTGATGAATATGAAAGACTTTCTAAAAGATATGAATTTTTAACTAGTCAAAAGTTTGATTTAGAAAGTGCATCAACTGAATTAAAAGGTATCATTAATGAAATGGATGATATTATGGTAGAAAAATTTGCTAAATCATTTGAAAGTATAAAGAAAGAATTTAGTAAAATATTTAAAATGATGTTTAAAGGTGGAAAAGGAGAACTACAGTTGAGTAATCCAGATGATTTGCTTAATACAGGTATAGACATTATAGCTATTCCACCAGGAAAGAAAATTAATTCACCAGTATCATTATCCGGTGGAGAAAAAGCTCTAACTGCAATATGTTTATTATTTGCAATGCTTGAAGTAAAACCATCACCATTTGTAATACTAGATGAAGCAGAAGCTGCCCTAGATGAAGTAAATGTTGATATGTTTGGTAAATACTTAAGTGAAGAAAAATCAAGAAGTCAATTTATTGTTATAACCCATAAAAAGAGAATGATGGAATATGCAGATTCATTATATGGTATAACAATGCAAGAATCTGGTGTAAGTAAAATAGTTAGTGCAAAATTAGAAAATTAATGTAAAGTTTTAAAAAAATATTTATATTATTTATTAATTATGATAAAATTATTTTAAGGAGGATGTTTATGAAATGGTGGATAATATTAATCATAGTTTTAGTTTTATTAGTTCTTTGGGTAATTAGTACATATAATAAATTAATTGCATTAAGAAATCGAGTAAAAGATCAATGGGCACAAATCGATGTTCAATTAAAAAGAAGATTTGATTTAATACCAAACTTAGTTGAAACTGTCAAAGGTTATACTAAACATGAATCTGAAACATTAGAAGCTGTTATTAAAGCTCGTAATACTTATGTTACTGCAGGAACCCCTGAAGCACAAATGAAAGCTGATGGAGAATTAACTCAAGCAATATCTAAGTTATTTGCATTAACTGAGTCTTATCCAGATTTAAAAGCAAATACTAATTTTCAACATTTACAAGAAGAACTAACTCAAACTGAAAGTAAAATTGCTTCAGCTCGACAATTCTATAATGATACAGTAATGCTTTATAATAATAAAGTATCTATGGTACCAAGTAATATCATAGCAAGTTTATTTAAATTTAATAAAGAAGCATTCTTTGAAGCAAATGAAACAGAACGACAAAATGTTTCGGTTAAATTCTAAGACGTTCTAAACGTCTTTTTTTAAAAAGAAGGTGAGTTAAATGAAAAAAATATTTATAGCATTATTATGCTTTTTAACATTTCCGTTATTTGCAAGTGCTGCAAATTATGATATAAAACATTATTATATTAATGCCACACTAGAAGATAATGGAGATATGTCTGTAGAAGAATTAATTGTAATGAAAGGTACATTTAATGGTTATGAAGTAGGTATAGAATATAACACTAATGATTCTTATAGTGCAAGTTCTATGGAAGATATAAAAATATTTGGAAATACAAACATAGATGAAGAAGATATAGATATTAAAAATTGGAAATTTGTATATCCAGAATTTAAAAAGGTGGGTTATGCAAATAATGGTGATATATTAAAATATATAGAAACAATAGGAATAAATGAAAAAAAATATAGAATGTATTATAGTACAAATAATAATACAACAGCATTCTTATTTAAATATGTTTTAAAAGATGTAGCAATATCACATGCAGATTGTGTTGAATATTATTGGAACTTTTTTGGTGATCAATTTAATGACCGTATATATGACTTAAAAATAAGAATTAATTATCCAACATATTTAAATAAAGAAGATTTCCATTGGTGGTTTCATGGTGATTTAACAGGTAATTCATCTATAGATAATATAAGTGATAATTATACAACAGTTATAGCATCACTAGATTATTTAAGACCAAATTCCCCAGTAGATTTTAGAACACTAGTACCAAAAGAAGCATTTAATTACACAGCATTTAAAAAGTTTAATAATGAAAATGTATTAGAAGAAATAATAAATCATGAAGATGATATTGTAAGACAAGATTTAGAAAATATAAGAAGAGAAAGACTAATATTTAATACATTTGAAACAATAAGTAAGATTTATGTAATAGCATTATTACTAGTATGGATATATGTTTATTTTAAATATGATAAAGAAAGAAAACCAGAATTTAATCATAAATATAATAGAGACTTCATAGATGATTATAATGTTGAAGTAATAGATTATTTAATGAATTATAATATAACACCTAATGCAATGAGTGCATCAATTATGAACTTAATTTACAAGAAAAACATTGAAGCACAAAAAGATCCAGAAGATGAAAAAAACTATATATTTACATTAAAAACCAGAGATAATTTAAATAATACAGAAAACATTTTGGTAGATTTTTTATTTAGTAAAGTTGGATGTAACGATACATTTACAACAAAAGAATTAAAAAAATATGCATCAAGTACTAAAACTTGTGATACATTTATGAATAGTTATACTAAATGGAAAAACAAAGTAATGGAAGATGGTAAAAAAGAAAAATTCTTTGATAATCTAAAAGGTAAATATGTATGGGGAATAATAATGTTAATAATAGCAATTTTAATAGATTTTGTTGGTTCATTTACATTCCATGTTGATTTTTCATTATTACATTTATTAATTCCATTAGCACTTATTTTTCTAATTTATACATGTTTTATAAAAAGAAAAAGTAAAAAAGGTATTGAACACTATGCTAAATGGAAAGCCTTTAAAAACTTCTTAAATGACTTTGGTTCATTTAGCACAAAAGAATTACCTGAAGTAATACTTTGGGAAAGATACTTAGTATATGCAACAATATTTGGTTTAGCTAAAAAGGTTCAAAAAGATATGAATGTAAAAATAAAAGAAATAGATGTTTCAAATATGAATAATAATACATATATATTTATTAATAATTACAATTTTTCATCAATATTAAATGATTCCGTTAATCAAGCATATAATGGTGCACAAAGAGCAATAACAAGAGAATCAACAAGTTCATCAGGTGGTTCATTTGGTGGACATGGTGGAGGATTTTCATCAGGTGGAGGATTCGGTGGCGGAGGTCGTTCCGGCGGAGGATTCTAATAAGCTTAACACGATTTATTATAAATCGTGTTATTTTCAATACTTAAACTTGTTAAAATATTAAAAATATGATATCATTAAAAAGTAAGGTAGTGATAAACATGGAAAAGAAAAAAGCTTTTATCATCATAGTAGTAGCATTATTAGTGTTATCTATTGGAATAACTTTTGCATATTTTATTGCAAAAACAGGACCTGGAGCATCAGCAAATGCAAATGTAACAACAGGTACTGTAGATGATTTAAAATTTAATGTAAGCAAAGAAAACATATCACTAAACATAAATCAATTTAATTTTGCATCTGGATCTGGAAATATTACAGATACAGTTACTGCTACAGCTAGTTTAAAAGCTAATAGTACTAAAAATACAGCTACTTATAACTATTATGTCTACTTCCAAATTGAAAGTAATAATTATATGTACACTACAACTGACAAAAAGCCAGAGATAGTACTTTCTATTACTGGACCAAATGGAGAAATAACTTCAGTAGATGGATTAAAATATGTTTCTGCAACAAATGCAGATGGCACAGTGGTTAAAGGTTTTGATATAACAGAACAAAAATCATCTGTTATAAAAATAGCTGACTCTTTTGAAATAAGTAGTACATCAAGTACTAATTATACAAACCAAGATTGGGTATTTAAAGTTTCATTTATTAACCTAGATACAAACCAAGCAGATAATGAAGGCAAAAATTTAACTGGTAAAGTATTAATACAAAAAGAAGAAAAAGAATTAACGGCAACTGATGTCTGCCCAGGTAAATCATTAAGTGATTGTGTTATTGCTCAATATACTGGAATAAAAAATTCTAATATATATTATCACGATTCTAACCTAACAAATGGAGCAGGTGATAATTCATATAGATTTGCCGGAGCAAGTCCAAATAATTATGTATGCTTTGGTTCAGATGAAGCTACATGCCCAACTGAAAATCTATATCGAATAATAGGTTTAATAGATGGTAAAATAAAATTAATCTCAGCAGATGGAGCAACAACTACTATGCTAGGAACAGATGGAGGATATCAAAATACATATCAAGCAGCAAATGAAAGTGCATCAAATTATAAAGGAAACGGAGACTTAACAAAAATAGGAACATACAAATGGAATAAAATAAGAGATAATACATGGAGTACAAGTACAACTAATACAATAAATTTAAATACAAATTACTTAACATATTTAGATAGCAAAAATACAAAATGGAAGAATATGATAGCAGATACAACATGGTATGTAGGTGGAATGACTGGAGCTAATGGAAGAGACTCAAATGCAAAAACAGCATACAATTATGAATTAGGTGCAAATAAGGATGCTACAACAACAGTAAATGCAAAAATAGGATTAATGTATGTAAGTGACTATGGATTTGCAGCAGCACCAAGTGCATGGACAACAATACTTCTTAATTATAATGATGCAACAATCAAAAATGAAAATTGGTTATATATAGGTCTAAAAGAATGGACAATTTCGCGTTCTTCTGATGATTCCGAAGCTGCGTTTCATGTGAATGACTATGGCTATGTGATTAACGCTGATGTTGCCTACTCGCTTAGGGTTGCTGTTCGCCCGTCTTTCAGTCTTTCATCTTCGATAAAATTTACATCGGGTGAAGGCACAGCCGTAAACCCGATCCGAATAAACTTGTGATGAGGTGATTATGCATGTCTAGGACGTAAGGGCTAGGCATGCGGGGTGCAAAATTGTACAGTGTCAAGTAAGCGTAAAAAAATGTGCAAGAACGTTTATGAAGCTATGTCTGCCAAATGCAGGCATGGCGTACGCCAAAAAATGACTCTGTTAATTAAAAATAGACTTTTTTAACTTAATTGTGCCCTTTAAAAAAATATATAAATGTGATTAATATACTACCATATATTTTATAAAAGTCAAGATAATTTCTAATATTGTTATTTGATGTAGAATATTATAGTAATAATACCAAATAAAGTATACAAAGTAATAAAATGTATACTTTTTTAATTAAATTAAAACAATTAGCACTTGCACTTGACAAGTGCTAATTTATGATATATAATATAGTTGTTCAAGTTAAGAAAGGAATGATTTTATGAACTTTGAAAATAATGATGAATTAAAAGATGTTTTAAATAAATATGGTAGAGATATAACTAAGAATGTTTTAGATAATAAAGTTGATCCTGTTATAGGTAGAGATGAAGAAATAAGAAATGTTGTTAGGATATTATCTCGTAAAAGTAAAAATAATCCCGTTTTAATCGGGGAACCCGGGGTAGGTAAAACTGCTATAGTAGAAGGACTTGCCCAAAGAATTATAAAAGGAGACATACCAAGCTCATTAAAAAATAAGACAATCTGGGAACTTGACTTAGGTGCCTTAGTAGCTGGTGCTAAATATCGTGGCGAATTTGAAGAAAGATTAAAAGCAGTCTTAAAGAAAATAAAAGATTCTGATGGTAACATCATAATGTTTATTGATGAAATTCACATGATAGTAGGTTCTGGTACAGATGGTGCAATGGATGTATCAAATATGTTAAAGCCAATGCTTGCACGTGGAGAGATTCATGTAATCGGAGCAACAACTCTAAATGAATATCGTAAGTATATTGAAAAAGATGGAGCTCTAGAAAGAAGATTCCAAAAAGTATTAGTTAGTGAACCAAATGTAATGGATACAATAACAATACTACGTGGATTAAAAGAAAGATTTGAAATATTCCATGGAGTAACAATTAAAGATAGTGCCTTAGTTTCTGCAGCAACTCTATCTGATAGATACATTACAGATAGATTCTTACCAGATAAAGCAATTGACTTAGTTGATGAAGCATGTGCAACAATAAAGATGCAACTTGAATCAATGCCAGTTGAACTAGATGAACTTACTAGAAAAATAATGAGTTTAGAAATAGAAAGACAAGCACTAAAGAAAGAAAAAGATGAAATAAGTAAGAAAAGAATTGATGAAATAGATGAATCCTTAGTAGACTTAAAAGCCAAAGAAAAAGATTTAAGAACTAAATGGGATAGTGAAAAACAAGCTAAAGCTGAAATAAATAAGAAAAAGGAAGAACTTGAACAAGCACGTTTTGAATTATCTCAAGCAGAAAATAATTATGATCTAGAAAAAAGTGCAATGCTTCGTCATGGCAAGATTCCTGCACTAGAACAAGAACTTAAAAAACTACAAGAAGAAAATAAAAATGGTTTATTATCAGATGTTGTTAATGAAGAAAGTATAGCTAATATAATTTCTAGATGGACACATATCCCAGTATCTAAATTAGTTAATAGTGAAAAAGATAAATTATTACATCTATATGATAGATTAAAGATGCGTGTTATTGGACAAGACAATGCACTAAAACTTGTAAGTGAAGCAATCATTAGGGCAAGAAGTGGAATTAAAGACCCTAATAAACCAATTGGTTCATTTATATTTCTAGGACCAACTGGTGTAGGTAAAACTGAAGTAGCAAGAAGTCTTGCATATGAACTATTTGATGATGAAAGACATATGATAAGAATAGATTGTTCTGAATATATGGAATCATTTAATGTTTCTCGTCTAGTTGGAGCGCCTCCAGGATATGTAGGTTATGATGAAGGCGGAGAATTAACTGAAGCAGTAAGAAGAAATCCATATAGCATTGTATTATTTGATGAAATAGAAAAAGCTCATAAAGATGTGTTTAATATATTACTTCAAATACTAGATGATGGAAGACTTACTGATAGCCAAGGACGTGTAGTGGATTTTAAAAATACAATTATAATAATGACAAGTAACTTAGGTAGTGAATACATATTAGATGATGAGAAAAATGCAAATGAACTTGTTATGAATGAGTTAAAGAACACATTTAGACCTGAACTAATAAATAGAATTGATGAAATAATTATCTTTAATTCATTAAAGAAAGATAATATCGGTGATATTGTTGATAAAATAATTCGTGAATTAAATAATAGATTATCACAAAGTTACTTACATGTTGAAATTACAGATAGTGCTAAAAATAAAATTATTGATGAAGCATATGATCCAAGATATGGTGCTCGTCCAATAAAAAGATATATTACTAAGAATGTTGAAAACTTAATAGCTCATAAATTAATTGATGAAAATATGGAAGTTGGAACAACTCTAGTAGTAGATTTAAAGAATAATGAATTTGTCATAAAATAATAATGGGTGCATGAAATTCTCATGCACCTATTTTGTTTTTATGATATCATTATTGTGGGTGATTAACTGTGGAATTTAAGAAATTAAATAAAACAATATAATAATATAAAATTCATTGATAATAACACATTCCATGACAGATTTATTATAGTGGATGAAAAAACTTTATACACTTCAGGTGAATCATTCAAAGACTTGGAAAAGTAATGTTTCTGTATTAGTAAAATAGAAGATGAAGAAATACTAAAGAGTATTTTGAAAAAAATATATCCAACATAATAATATGTGTCAACAAAAAAAGGTTGACACATATATTTTAATATGATAAAATAAAATCAGTTAATTTAAAGGAGGAGAGAATATGGCTGTTAAATTAAGATTAAAAAGAATGGGAGGAAAACAAAAACCTTTCTATCGTATCGTTGCTGCTGATTCAAGATTCCCAAGAGATGGAAGATTCATTGAAACAGTTGGAACATATAATCCAATCGCAAAACCTGCAGAAGTTAAAATTGACAAAGAACTTGCTATTAAATGGTTAAGTAATGGTGCACAACCTACTGATACAGTTAAAGCATTATTCAAAAAAGAAGGAATTTTAAAAGAATTTGCAGATGCTAAAAAGGGTAAATAATTATGGATATAGTAAAGTATACAGAATTTTTAGTTTCATCTTTAGTAGATGATCCAGAAATGGTTAAAGTTGAAATGTTTGATGAAGATGAAAATACTAAAATTATTGAAGTAATGGTACCTGAAAGCGAAATGAAATATGTAATTGGTAAATCTGGAAAAAATGCCCATGCATTAAGAACGTTAATTAATGCTTTTGCTTATATTCATAAAATGAATAGAGTAAAAATTAATATATCTGCATTTTAATGAATTATTATTGTTCAGATTCATTTAGATTAAGTCAAAGTGATGCTAATGAAAAAGTTGCTTCATACCTAAGCAAAGTTATTGATGCTGTAAATATTAGAATAGAAAATTTTGAAAAAGATAATCATATTTATGATACAGTATCATATCATGGCAAAGATATTGAAAGACTAAGAAGAATAACAAATAGAAATTACTTTGAAATTCTAAAGTTAGCATTACATTCAGAGGGTTTACCAATAAATTATGTTAAGAAAGTTGAAAGAAACGGAGAAATATCTTATTTATGTTTCTTTGAATTAATTGAAAAAAAAGGAAGATAAATTTTTAAAAAAATATCTTCTTTTTTTAATCAATATTTTTATTTTTAATAAATTCAGTTAACATTTTAGTCAAAGCTCTTTTTTCTATTCTTGAAACATAACTTCTTGATATTTTAAGCTCCTTTGCTATTTTTTTTTGTGTCATACCTTTTTTATTATTAAGACCATATCTTTTAATTATAATATCTCTTTCTTGTTTTTTTAAAAGCTTCAAATACTTCTTTAATAACATAATATTATTTTTTAAATCAAGTTTTTCAAATAAAGTTGTATCATTATCTTTGATTACATCAATTAAATTAATTTCATTTCCTTCCTTATCATGTCCGATAGCATCATTCAAAGATACCGTTGGTCCATATTTTTTATTACTTCGAAAGTACATAAGTATTTCATTTTGAATACATCTTGCAGCATAAGTAGTTATCTTAGTTTTCTTATTATTTTTATATGTATCGATTCCTTTGATTAACCCAATCGTTCCAATACTTATTAAATCATCTGTATTTTCTTCTTTTACATCAAACTTTTTTACAATGTGAGCAACAAGTCTTAAGTTATGTTCAATTAATTTATTTCTTGCATCAACACTTCCATTAAGCATATCATTTATAGCTTTTTCTTCTTCTTCCGGTGAAAGTGGTTCTAAAAAAACATTATTTGAGTAAGACCCTGTAAAAAATAACATATCCTTTATTATATTAAGTAAATTTAAAAACATATCAATACCTCTTTATTAAAATTATATATATTTTTTTAAAAAAATATGATATAATAGCTACCCAGGGGGAAATATGAACGAAATTATTGCAAAAATTGAACAAGAAATTATAAATAAAAACATGAGTTTAAAAATACTTTTGTCATATATTAAACATAGTGATAAAGATACTTTAGACATAGTTGATGAATTAACAAAAGAAAGTAGTATTATAACAAATTACTTAGAAAGCTTCTTTAGTCATATGCCAATTGTAACTGAAGAAAAATTAAGAAAGATGTATAGTGAAGAAGAAGCAGATATCTTAGTTTTCTATTGTGTTTTAAAGGGAAAAATTAGTGATGAAGCAATAGATTATAAACTAGATAATATTAGTGTTAACTCTAGTTTAAAGATGTATCTTCAAGAAATAAAGACTTACCCAATACTAGATAATGAAACAATACTATATCATATCGTGCAACATCATAAAAATATAGCATTATTTAACAAAACAAATGATAAAACCTATTATAATAACGCTATTTATCATCGTGATATATGTATTTCTAGTAACCTTCGTCTTGTAGTATATTTTGCCAATAAATATGGAAGTACAACAATACCAGTTCAAGATTTAATTGCTGAAGGTAACATAGGTTTAATCAAAGCTGTAGAAAAATTTGATACCAACTTAAAAACAAAATTTACAACATATGCAAGTTTCTGGATTAATCAAAAAATAAATAGATACTTAAAAGAAAATGGTAAAATGATTAAAATACCAATTCATTCACAAGCAGAATATTTAAAATACAAAAGAGTAGTGGAAGATTATCAAAAAGTATATGGACATCAACCAAGTGAAGAAGAATTAGTTGATATGTTAGGACTTAATCTTGAAAAAATTAAAAGAATCGAAGAACAAACTGTAAATATTGTCTCATTAGATGAAAAATTAGATGAAGATGAATCTCATAGTTTAGATAATTATAATATTGTAGCAAGTGGTGAATTTGAAGAAGATATAATAAATAAAGAAACAATTAAAAAACTACTTGATACATTAAATGAAAAAGAAAAGTTAATAATAGCATATCGTTATGGACTTGTTGATGGCAGAGACTGGACCTTAAAAGAAATCGGAGAAAAATTAGGTATAACTCGTGAAAGAGTAAGACAAATCGAAGATAAAATAATAAAAAAATTAAGAAGAAGATATGCAGGAAAAAAAGCCTTTGTTACAATTCATGAATATTTTAAAAGAAATAAAACAGATATTAATAAAGCATTTAACTATTTAAGTGATATAGACAAAGAAACACTACAAAGAATATGTGGTAGTGACTTAAGTAAACCAATAAATATTAAGTTATATACGAGAAATCCATTAAAAGAAATAGTTAAGAATCTTCGTGACAACTTTAAGTATTTAAATCCTCAATTTATAGAAACAAACTTTAAAACTAAATATCAAGGAAAAAGGCTACTTGAAATAATATCACGTAGAAAGTTCGATGAATTAATTAAATTAGATCATACATCACTAGAATACACAAACCTTTCATTAGTGTTTGGTATAAATATAATATATCCAGCTAATTTTGATAATAAAAATATTGATGTAAACTTACTAATTAAAACTCTTGATATAAAGAAAAATGCTAAAAGTTTTTATGAAGGAAAAATACTTCCAGATATCATCGGGGATACTTTAGAAAATGTTATGTTTTATTTACAAGAACTTGGAACTGACTCCAAAAAATATAGATTAATGATTGATACATTCGGTCCAAATTTAACAAAAAGATATTTAATCCAAAGTAATGAAATTGAAAATATTTTAAAAGAATTAATAAATGAAGTAATACCTGATGCAAGAAAAATAAAAGGAAAAACCTTACAACAAGTACTTAACTTAACTGATGAAGAATATTATTATTTTTTAGAAAATAGACAAAAGAGTGAATATAAATCAAATATCTTAACTAAGTTCTTCGGAGAAAATCTAACAGATATCTATAATAATAAGAATGCAAGTTCAAATGATTTAAAAATCTTACGTATTAGTTTAACTAAATTAATTAAAAAAGAAAAAGACTTATCTATTGAAAAAAATAAACTAAAGACAAGTTTTGAAAATAAAACATTGCAAGAATATCTTGAATTAAGTAATGAAGAATTTGAACATATCAAAACATTATTTAATAAAAAAGCAACATATTATAAAACATTAATGGATTGTTATAAAGATGATTTATCAAGTACTTATATAGCTCCGCGTTATTATGATACAAAAATAATAAGTATGCAAATAACACTAAAGAATTTAAAGGAAAAGTTGCATAAACAAAGTGTATATTATAAAAAGAGATATCATGATTTAATTAAAACAATGGACTTAACTAAATTTAATAAAGAAGAACTTGAAATATTAAAAAAAGCATTTGGTAACAACTTAAATATAGGTTATTTAAATACTTTATCAAATACTGAAGAAGAAAAATTTATAACCATCATTAATAAATATAACTTTGAAGAAGAAAAATCTAATAGTAAATTAAATGAAAAAATAAAAGAACTAGTAAAAGATATTCCAATAAATTATAGATTAGCACTTGATTTATATCTTGGTTTCTATGATGGTAAAAAATACACAGTTGATGAACTAAGTTTAATACTAAATTTACCAGCATATGAAATTAAAACAAGAATCAAAAATGGTATAATTTACATAAAGAATATTTTAAATACTAAAGATTTAGAATCACAAAAAGAACTAAATACTTTAATAAAATCATTATAAAGACTTGTAAAATTATAAAAAAGTGATACAATAGTATATCTAAAAAGAGGTGGATTATGGAAAAAAATATTAATGAAATTATTGTAAACTGGGAAAAAGAAATTACTGCCAAACAAAATACTTTATATAAGTATAATGAATTAACAATAAAAGAACTTGAAGAAATCATATCTAAAAGTAAAATAGTAAATGAATTTTTACAAAAGTTTATTAAAAAAACAATGACAGAAGATGAAATAATTAAAAAATATGGGGAAGATTGTTCTACTGTATTAGTTTCATATGCTTTAATTAATAATTTATTAAATGAACCAGTTATTGTTGATGATGAAGCTATGATGAATACATCAGATAGTGAAAAATTATATTGGCAAGATATAAAAAGACTTGAAACATTTACTCAAGAAAAAACAATAGAATATCTCGCAAAGTATACTGAATGCTTAAAAAAAGCCCAAGAATCTAGTAAAAAGGAAGAAAAAGAAAAGTATGAAAAGAAAGCAATATTCTATCGAAATAGTATCGTCGAAGGAAACATAAAATTAGTTATATCTGCAATAAAAAGATATCATCCTCAAGGTATGCAATTTCTTGATTTAGTAAATGAAGGAAATATTGGCTTAATCAAAGCAGTAGAAAAATATGAAATAAATCGTGGTTATAAATTTTCAACATATGCTTACGCTAGTATAAGAAGAAATGTAACTAGAGCCATCGCAGATAAATCTAGAGTTGTTCGTCAACCAGTTCATTTTACAGAACTATCATATCATGTTAATAAAGCCCGTGAAGAGTTTTATAATAAATATCATCGCGAAGCAACCGTAGAAGATTTAGAAAAAATGCTTGATGGAATAACTGTAGATAGAATTCGTGATGTATTCACACTTGATGTTGAACCAGTTTCCCTAGATAGTAAAGTTCATAATCAAGATGAAGATGAAAATGCAACATTAGGTAACTTTATTGCAAGCAAAGAAAAATCACCAGAAGAATTAGTATTTAGAAGTGATAACAAACAACAAGTAAGAGAAATGTTAACTGTTTTAACAGAACGTGAAAAGTATGTTATCGAAGAAAGATGGGGACTTAACTCTGGCAGAGCTAAAACTCTTGAAGAAGTCGGAGCAGAACTAAGTGTAACCCGTGAAAGAATAAGACAAATCGAAGTTAAAGCCTTACGTAAATTACGTGGTTTTGCTAAAAGTAGTGTAAGTGAATACATTAATAATAATTCAGCATCATTTAATGTTGATAATATGTATAGTGGTAAAAAATTAATAAATATTCTAGGTTATACATATCCAGATTTTGAAATATATAAATCAAGACTTGATAAAAGTACTAAAATGTATGAAATACTATTACTATTATTTGGTAAGAATTTTAATGAAGTATATACATCTGAATTAGTAACAACTCATGAAATAAAATTATTCCATAACTACATTATAAAGTGCACAACTGAAAGAGAAAAACTAAAGAAAAAATATGTTAACAAAAATATCAGTGAAATATCTAACTTACCAGCTGAGTGTATTGAATGTTACTTAAAAGATATAGATAAGGATGATCCAAAATATATATTCTTAAAGAAAATGTTTGGTAATAAATTTAATCATCGTCTTAAAGAAGAAGAGTTATCTATTCCAGTTATGGAAAAAATAGATTATATAGTGATGGAACTTAAGAAAATGTTTGCTCAGGATGATTTAATTGAAAGATCAGGTTATCAAAATAAAACTTTAATGGGTATTTTAAATATCAATAGTGAAGATGTTGAATGGTTAATGAATAGTCAAAATAAATTAACAAAAAGTTATGAAATAATCGTGAAAGCTTTTGGATTTGATGGAATGAGTATTTATGATGGAACAAACTTAACTACTAATGAAAAGAATGTTTTATTTGCACTTCTTAAAGCTTGGAAGAGAAAAGTAATAAGAAGAAATATGGATTTAACGGAAAGCAAAATAGAAATCGGAGATGCTCAAATATCCATTAAAACTCAAGTTAAAAAAGATTTACTACCTGAAATAATTAAAATGTTACCAATGGATTGTAGAATGACTGTGGGCTTAAGTTTAGGTTTATATAATGGTAAAGCATATTCAGTTAAAGATATAGCATCTTTCTATCAAAAGAGTGAAGAAGAAGTAATAAGCCTTTTAAAAAAGGGACTTACAGGTATCGAAGAAATATTAAAGTATTATAAAACAATATATAATGGGAAAATAAATTATAGTGAAAAAGATTTATCTATATTAAAACGAGTTCAAGAAATTAAACGAAATTAACTCGTTTTTTCTTTATAAAGAAAAACTTGTGTGATATACTATAAACAGGTGATAAACATGGTAAAAAAATTAATATTAATAGATGGAAACAATTTAATGTTTCGTAGTTATTATGCAACTGCATACACTGGTAACATGATGAAAAATTCAAAAGGAGTACCAACAAATGCCTTATTTGGTTTCGTAAATATGATGAATAAAATAATATCTGAAGAAAATCCATCATACATGGCTGTTGCTTTTGACATAGGTAAAAACTTTCGTAAAGAAGAATATGATTTTTATAAAGAAGGAAGAATAGATACTCCGGAAGAATTAAAATTACAAATGCCTATAGCTAGGGAAATTCTAGATAAAATGGGAATCAAACATTTTGAACTTGCACCATATGAAGCTGATGATATCGTTGGTACTATTGTTAAAATGACCGAAGCAGATAAAGATTTTGCATCAGTTATAGTTTCAAGTGATAAAGATTTACTTCAACTAATTAGTGATGAAACTGAAGTAAAATTATTAAAACAAAATGGTTTTATAAGATATAATCATCAGGCTTTTGTTGATGACTATGGAATTGAACCAATAAAAATGATTGATTTAAAAGCTTTAATGGGAGATCAATCAGATAATATCCCTGGTGTAAAAGGAATCGGTGAAAAAACAGCATTAAAACTTCTTCAAGAATATAAGTCTTTAGAAAATTTATATGATAATATTGACAACATAAAAGGTAAAACAAAAGAAAAATTAGTAGAAGATAAAGAAATGGCTTTCATAAGTAAAAAAATAGCAACTATATATAGAGATGTACCTCTTAATATTGTGCTCGAAGATTTAAAATATGAAAAAAATGTAACACCAGAATTACTTGATTTATTTAAAGACTTAGAATTCTTTTCATTTTTAAAAAACATGGAAATAAAAAAAGAAACTAAGAATCTGGAATACTCAAGTATCAGTACCATAAACAATATTTTGCTAGACAAAGATATATCTATTGATGTAATGCTAGATAATGAAAACTATCATCTAGCTAAGCTAGTGTCTATGTCTATAAGTGATTCTAAAAATAATTATATTGTTAATAAAGATGATATATTAAATGTCTTAAATGAAATAAAGAATTATAACATAACTACATATGATGCTAAAAAAATAATAGTTAACACAGGTATAAAAATAAATTGTGTAAATGATATAATGATTAGTGCTTATCTACTTAATTTAAATACTAAAGATGATTTAGCATACTTAGCAAATCAATCTAATAATGATTTATTATATTATGATAACTTAAAGAAAAATAAGTTTAGTGATATAGAATTAGAAATGGTAAAAAGAAGTAGATATTTATTTTCTATAAAGGATGAACATATTAAAGAATTAGAAAATAGTAATGCACTAAGCCTTTACCAAAATATTGAAATGCCTTTATTATATGTTCTAGCAGATATGGAAAAAACTGGTATTATCTGTAACAAAGATATTTTAAAAGATATGTCACTAGAACTTGATGTAAAACTAGAGCTGCTTACTAAAGAAATATATAATCTAGCAGGTATAAAGTTTAATATTTCATCACCAAAACAACTCGGTGAAGTATTATTTGAAAAATTAGAAATAGCAAAAGGTAAAAAGAATAAAACAGGTTATAAAACAGACATTAAAGTATTAGAAAAACTTGTTGATAAACATCCAATCATAGAAAAAATACTTGAATACAGAAATCTATCTAAATTAAAAAGTACATATATTGAAGGATTAAGTAATTATATCTTATCTGATGGAAAAATACATACGATATATAAACAAACTTTAACAAGAACTGGAAGATTATCATCAACTGATCCAAACTTACAAAACATACCAGTTCGTGAAGAACTTGGAAGAAACATAAGAAAAGCATTTTTGCCTGAAAATGATTGTTTATTAAGTGCTGATTATAGTCAAGTAGAACTAAGGGTAATGGCTTCTTTATCAAATTGCCAAAGTCTAATCAGAGCATTTCAAAATGATGAAGACATTCATACTCATGTTGCAAGTGAAGTATTTAATGTACCCGAAGAAGCAGTAACAAAACAAATGCGTCGTTGTGCAAAAGCAGTAATATTTGGTATTATTTATGGTATCTCAGGTTTTGGTCTCGGCGAAAATTTACATATATCAAAATCAGAAGCAGATGACTTTATTGAAAAATTCCACAAGTTATATCCAGAGGTTAAAAACTATACTGATACTCAAGTAAGTCTTGCAAAAGAAAAAGGTTATGTTACAACACTTTTTGGAAGAACCAGAGTAATCGAAGAAATAAATAATCCTAATTATTTGATTCGTCAAATGGGAGAACGTATGGCAATGAATACACCAATCCAAGGTACAAGTGCAGATATCATGAAATTATCAATGATTAATGTTTATAATAGGTTTATGCGTGAGGGTATAACTAGTAAAATACTTCTTCAAGTTCATGATGAAATAATCGTAGATTGTAAAAATAGTGAACTAGATAAAATAAAGAAAATAGTAAAAGAAGAAATGGAAAATGTATATAAACTAAGTGTTCCATTAAAGGTAGAAATAGATACTGGTATAAACTGGTATGAGGCAAAATAATGAAAAAAGTAATAGTAATTTTATTAGTTACAATATCTTTATTTGGTATTATCTTTAATATTAAAAAACTTAATACCAAAGATAACCAAGCTCCAAAAGAAACTCTAGAAAGTGATGTAATAGTTTTTAAAGATAAAAATTTAGAAAATGCTATAAAAAATATAATGGGTACCGATGATATAAAAATAAATGATGCCCTAAATATAAAAAGTCTTTATCTAGATAATTTAAATATCAAAGATATATCAGGTATAGAATACTTTAAAAACCTAGAAGCATTATCCATGAGCCAAAATAACATCAAAGACATAAGTAAACTAAAAAGTCTTACTAAATTAAAAATACTTCTTCTTAACCTAAATAAAATCAAAGATATAAGTCCATTAAAAAACTTAACATCTTTAGAAAAACTTAGTTTATTTTCAAATGAAATCAAAGATGTATCAGCTTTAACATCACTAAATAATTTAACAAATATGCCAACACTTTATAATAACAACATAACTAATCTAGAAGTAATGGCACCACATTTAGATAAGATATTAAATAACAGTTTAAATAATTTTTATACATATGAATTTAAAGATAATGATATAATCTATAAAAGAGATTTTTCAAATCAATATCAAAGTGGATGTAATGATACATATATAAGATGTGAAAGCTTCACTAATTATGAATGGAATAAAAATAATATAAAAACTTATAAAGAAGCAAAAGAAGTTGCTAAAAATTTTGCAAGTACTTTAACTAGTGATATGACAGACTTAGATAAAGTTATTAAAATATCAGAATTTATAGTTAAGAAAATGGTTTATAAAAGTACAGATGGATTATATGACGGAACAAATGACTTATATTATCCTTTAGTTTTAGGTTATGGACAATGTCATAATTATGCTCAAAGCTTTAACTTTTTAGCCAATCTAGTGGGGCTAGTTTCATATTCAGCTTTCGCCGGAGCACTTCATGAATGGAATTTAGTAAAAATAGATGGAAAGTTTTATCACTTAGATTTAACCTGGGCAGATCAAGGAGATACCCTAGATTATAGATTTGTTAATGTATCAACAAATACAATTGATGCCCTCCATGGATTTAAGTTTAATTATCCAACAGATATTGAAATATCTTCAAAAGACTTACAAGTGAAAGAAGGAATTTAATTATGCCAGAAATAGCAGAAGTAGAAACAGTAAGAAATACTTTAAAAAGAATGATTCTAAATAAAAAAATAATTGATGTTAATATAATTTATCCCAAGATTATTGAAAGTAACATCTCTGATTTTAAAAACATTTTAGTGGGAAGAAGTATCATTGATATATCTCGCCGTGGTAAATATTTATTATTTGATTTAAATGATTATGTTTTAATAAGTCACTTAAGAATGGAAGGAAAGTACTTCATTAAAAAAAGTAATGAACCAATAGAAAAACATGAACATATCATCATATCATTTAATGATTTCACAGACTTAAGATATCATGATACAAGAAAATTTGGAAGAATGAATCTAGTTAAAAAAAGTGATGTAAATAATATTGAATGTATTAAAAAACAAGGAATCGAAGCAAATGATAAATCATTATCTAAAGAATATATTTATAATAAGATTCATAATAAACATATACCAATTAAAACATTACTTTTAGATCAAACAATAATTAGTGGTTTAGGTAATATCTATGCTAATGAAGTTTTATTTTCATCCCACATAAACCCAGAAAGAATGGGTTCATCCCTGTCTTTAGCAGAATGTGAAAGTGTTGCAAGATGTTCTAATAAAATAATAGATGAAGCAATCAAGTACGGTGGCACTACGATAAAAAGTTATACTTCATCGCTCGGAGTAACAGGTAGATTTCAACAATTTTTAAATGTTCATAAAAAAGAAAATGAACCATGTCCAGTATGTAATACAAAAATAGTGAGAATAAAAATCGGAGGAAGAAGTACCTATTATTGTCCGAATTGTCAAAAGTGAGTTTTTACTCATTTTTTTGTTGTATTTAAATTCCAAACATGATAAAATCAAAGTAATAAAAGTAATATTGAAAGGAAGATAAGAAATGGATTACATTATAACAATCAAAGATATTACTAAAACATATAAAAATAAAAAAAGAGATGTTGAAGTTTTAAAAAACATAGATTTAACATTTAGCTTAGGCAAGTTCTATGCCATAATGGGTCCATCTGGTTCTGGTAAATCAACTTTATTTAATATTCTTGGTTTAGTTGATACCCCATCAAGTGGAGCTTATAAAATAAATGGAATTGATACAACAAAATTAACTGATAAATCTTCATCAATAATTAGAATGAATAATATTGGTTTTGTTTTCCAAGACTTTAATCTTGATCCATACCTTAATGCATTAGAAAATGTAATGATGCCACTTTATTTAAATAAGAAAATTAAAAAAGAAGATAGAGAAAAAATTTCTAAAGATATCTTAACTAAATTAAACTTAGAAAATAGACTTGAACATTTTCCAAATGAATTATCCGGCGGAGAAGCCCAAAGAGTTGCAATAGCAAGAGCCTTAGTAAATAATCCAAATATCATTCTAGCAGATGAACCAACAGGTAACTTAGATGAAGAATTAGAAACAGAAATATTTAAAATATTAAAATCTTTAACCAAAGAAAATAAATGTGTAATAGTGGTAAGTCATAGTAGTAAAATAAAAGAATATGCTGATGTAGTGTATACCCTTAAAGATGGGAAGATTTTCTTATGAAATTAAAAGATACAATTAAATTAAATCTAATTCATATATTTAGAAATTCTAAAAATAAATACTATATCTTAGCATCAGTTATTTTATCTACATTATTATTATTTATTTTAAATTTTAAAACAAATATGTATAACTATATAAATAATACCATAATTGAAAATGTTGGTTTTAGAACAATTCTTATTGGTCCTAATTATAATTATGATGATTATGGCTTAAATACAATAAAAAATATGAATCATATAAGTTATACTTATAGTTCTAAATATGCATCTACTTCAATAGAAAGTAGTTTTAAAAATAACTACTTTGATGGAATAATTACACTCATGCCAAGTAAATTAATAGATAATAATAACCTGTCAAATGGCGAAGCCATATGTCCAATTAACTTTTATCCATCATCTTCTGCAGATGAATTACTAGTTGATAATTCAAAGTCTCTTTCTGGAAGAAGTCTATTAAATAAAACATTTACTATTAAATATAATGATTATTTAAAAGAACTAAAAATAATATCTTTATATGATTCAGTATCAACATCCACTATAGCAAATACTTGTTATGTTAGTGATAAAATTATAAAAGAAATCAGGGATTATCAAGAATCATCAAATGAAGGTGTAATATATGGTATCATTGCAGTAGTAGATAAAAAAGAAAATGTAACTGATGTATTAAATAAATTAACTAATCTAGGTTTTGATGCAAGTATAGAACTTGAGGCAGATACATCGATGTTTAATAACATAAATATAATTTGTAATGCACTAACTATAATCATAAGTCTTGCATTAATATTAATAATATACTTTTATATAAAAAAGAAAATCTATAATGATAATAAAAATATTGGTATACTTAGAAGTATTGGTTTTAATAAATTAAGTTTATATCTATATTACTTAAATGAAATATTATTACTAAGTCTTATATCATTTATAATATCAGTTATTATATTTATAAGTTTATTTTTCTTAATAAAATATATCTATATAAATAAATATATAAACAAAATAATTCAAATATCACTTTACTTAAAAGATTTTATTATACCAATTATTATAATTATTATATTACCTTTATTAGCATCATCTATAATGGTAATTAAAAAAATAAGATGTAATATTATAACTTTAATTGGAGGTAAAAAATGATTATAAAAAGCTTTCTAAGAAAAAAAGATACTAAAATATATTTTGTAATAATTACAATAATTATATTAGTTATATCTATACTATTAAGTTTTATAAAGTATTATCAAAAAATAGTGGATGATATTTATAAAGAAAGAAGTACTTTAATTATAAAATCAGATAATGATTCACTTCCCTTTTTAAAAAAATATAGTTACCTAGATAATTTTAAAAGGGTAGTATTTGTAAAAAGTAACAAGAAAGACTCTAATATAACTAACAATGGATTAACTATAACAGAAAATAATAATAGATTAGAAAAAAAATTTTCATATGGAAAAAATGCAAATGAAGCAATAGTTAAAAGTGATGAGACTTTAAATGATAACCAAGTAGTCATTGGTATACCAGATGTCGAATATAACAACTATTCTGATAAAGAAATATCAATAGTATATGAAAACAAAACATATACATTTACTATCAAAGATATTTATAAATCAAAGTTATCAGAAATAAAAGTATCAAGTAATGTATTTAATAAATTACTAAGTAATACTAATTATTATTTATATACATCAGATATAAAGTCATATAATAAATCAAGAGGCTTAATAAATGATTTAAATAGTAATAAAAACTTAACAAATGTAGATGTTAATATTGATTCATACTTCTTTGGTTTTGAAAGTAATACTTTATATAAATATAATGATTTATCAAATGTATTAAAAGTAATAACTTACATAATAATATTTATATTTATTATATTTACAATTGTTGTAAATAATAATCAAATTAATGATTTAAAAAAGAATTTAAATCTAGAATACAAAATAGGGTATAACAAATTACAAGTTAAATTAAATTTATTTAAAAGATTATTCTTATTACATTTATTATCAATAGCATCATCTACTCTGGTATTACCAGTAGCTATATTAATCATAAATAAATTATTCGATATAACCTTAAACTTTCCAAATATGTCAATATTTATTATAATGTTTTTAATAATGGATTCTATACTTTTATTGAAAAATATTAATTTTATATGCGAAAGGTATTGATTTTTATTAAAAAATAGTGTATATTATATATCGAAACGTGCCTAGGAAACTTTTGAAGCCTTAGGTCTTTTTCATTATTAGGGAGGTAAAATGGTTAAAATTTTTAAATCAACAGACGAATTGATAGAAATATTAAATTCGAAAGGTGTGTCAATAAAAAACGTAAACAATGCTAAATACTTAATTGAAAGATACTCTTATTATTCCATAATTAACTCTTATAAATGGATATTTAAAAATGGAGATGAGTATAAAAAATATGCTTCGTTTGAAGAAATATTTGCGATGTATAAGTTTGATAAGAATTTAAAGATTATAATGCTAAAATATATTCTTGAAGTTGAGGCTATAATAAAAACAAAAATAGCAAATTTGTTTGCTGAAAAATATGGGATAAATGATTATTTAAATATTAATAACTTTGATTTGAAAGAGAATGGTTCTAATTTAAAATATATAAAAAAATTAATTAATGAGATAAAATATGAAATTGAAAAAGGAACTGGTAAACACGATGCAATAAGCCATTATGCAAATAAATATGGTTTTGTTCCCCCTTGTGTTGTTACAAAAGTATTATCACTTGGAACTATTAGCAGATTTTATGGTTTAATGAAACAACAGGATAGACAAAAAATTAGCAAGCAATTTAATATAAATGACAGAATGCTAAAAAATATACTTGGAAATTTAACTTCAGTGCGTAATATATCTGCACATGACGATAGATTATATACTTATAGAAGTACATTTTATATTAGATTGGATAAAAATAAGAAATCGCCAGATAGAGTGTTACACACCAATATGTATATAATAATCAAGTCGTTAGAGTTGTTATTAGAGGATAATCAAAAAAATGAAATGAAAAATTTAATTGCTAAAGAATTAAATTCATTGAAAAATAATTTAACATCAATTGCTATTACGGATGTATTAAAAGTAATGGGGTTTGATAGTGATAGTTATCTTGCATAAATATGAATTTTAAACATATAATATAATTGAAACGTGCCTAGGAAACTTTCGAAGCCTTAGGTCTTTTTCATGTATTAACTTTTTATTGTGCCTATAAAAATTTTGTGGTAATATAATATTAAGGAGAACGTATGAAAAAGAATAAAAAGAAATATGTAATAATAGCTATTATATTAATAGCACTTATAGTTGCTTTAATAGTAACTTACTTTGTTATGTTTAAGAAAAAAACAAACAATAATGAAATTGATAACAATGTAACAAATTACAACTCACCATATGAAATTAAAGATAATACTTTGCAAGCATTTGACCTATATTTCATGCAACTTGAAAATAACAAAAAGAATATGGTTTATAGTCCACTTTCAATTAAGTATGCCTTATCAATGTTGCGAGAAGGCACAATAGGTAGTTCAAATAAAGAACTAAATAACATCATAAGTAATTATGATATAAAAACTTATGATACAACTAAGAATTTATCGCTAGCAAATGCATTCTTTATCAAAAGGGATTACAAAAAGAATATCAAAGATAGTTTCATTAAAACATTAAAAGAAAAATATAATGCAGAAATTATTTATGATTCATTTGAAAACCCGAATAATATTAATAATTGGATTAAAGAAAAAACACTTGGATTAATACCCAATATCTTAGATGATGCTAAAGATAATACATACTTTTTAGTAAATGCTCTAGGTATTAATATGGATTGGAAATATGTTATAGAAGAAGCATATACAGAAAATAATAATTTAAATGTTTATGATGATGGACATAGACATTATGCAGGTTTTGGTGTAAGTTATGCTCATGAAAATTATTTTGTTGGTGTAGATGTCATAAATGATGATTATTATCCAGTACTTCCATTTGATAACAATAGATTAAAAGTAAAATCAGTAGAGTTTGCATCATCAATTAATAACTATGACATTATAAATGAACTTGGGGAATCAAAAATCAGAAAAATTGTTGGTGAAGAATATGAAAAATGGTTAGCATCTGGTGAATGTGGTGGAAGTGATGAGACAACCGAAGAACTACTAAATAGATATATTAAAGAATTATCTAAAGGCTATAAAGATGTTGGCACGTCTACTGATTATAAATTCTATATTGATAGTGATGTTAAAGTATTCCAAAAAGAATTAAAAAATTATAATGGTTTAGAACTTGAGTATATTGCACTTATGCCTAGAAAAGAACTTTTAAGTGACTACATAAAAAATATAGATAAAGATAAAATAAGTAATTATATTAATGATTTAAAATCAATTGAATTAAATAATTTTGAAAAAGGAAAAATTACTAAAATAACAGGTAAGTTACCATTATTTGAAATGACTTATGACTTAGATATCAAAAGTGATTTAGAAAAACTTGGAGTACAAAGTATATTTAAAGAAGGTTATGCAAGATTAGATAAATTAAGTACTGATAAATCATCTTACATAAGTACTATAAAACATCGTGCTAATTTTGAATTTTCAAATGAAGGAATAAAAGCCTCTGCAGCAACAGTAGGTGGTGGAGCAGGAGATATGTCTTGTGAATTTGATTATTTATTTGACGTCCCAGTTGTAGAAATAGATATGAATTTTGATAAACCATTTATGTTTATCTTAGAAGATAAAAAAACAAAAGAAGTTTGGTTCATGGGAACAGTATATGACCCAATAATTGCAGATTATGAATAGGGATTAATTCTCTATTCTTTTTATATAATTTAATATGGAAGAATTAAAGAGACTAAAAGATATTAAAGTAGAAAACTATGTCTGGGTAATATATATAGGTATTATTATTTTAAGTTGGTATGCTAATAACATAGAAAAAGATTATTTAATAAATAAAGATAAGGAAAGTAAATGTTTGTATCAAGCATTAATGATTTTAATATTTAGTATACTACTTTTAATATATTCATATTTTACATTTGATTCATATAGTGACTATAAAAGTGTTAAAGAATTTAATAAGAAAAAGGTACTTAGATATGCATCATTTATTGCATCATTTTTAATACTTATAAGTGGTATTATCTTTTTAGTTATAGCCATCACAGATGATAACATAGATACAGAGATTGCATTTAATTAAAATATTTAGTATAATTAACTTGATAAAAACTTGAGGTGGAGTATTATGTGTGATCGCGTTACTATAAAAAAACATGCTAAAGAAGATATGAAATATCATTACTTTAGAAATGTTTTTGTTACATTTATTTGTTTTATTATTTTATCCGGAGGATATAACTTAGGTAGAGATAAAGCTTATACCATTAATTATAGCAAGTTAAATAATACTCCGATAGTAAATAAAATGGGTGAAATCGAAGAAGGTTACCAAAAAATAGAACAAGAATTAAAAGATAAATATAAAAATGGGGTAATAGCATACTTAATTAATGAAACAGATTCAAATGGCTCATTTACATATACAATATTTAATGGTATTAATAAGCTTATTTTTAGTGAAAAAATATCAACAGGTATAATTATTTTAATTAGTGGTATAGTATTCTGGACTATTAATATAATATTTTTTAAAGTAATAGAAATAGGTAAAAATAGATATTTTTTAGAAAAAAGAAGATATTATGATACTAAAATAGAAAGAATAATGTTTCCATATAAAGTTAAAAAGACTTTTCATTTAGCATATATTTTATTTTTAAAATTAATTTATCAAATATTATGGTGTTTTTCAATTTATAATATTATACCAAAGTACTATGAATATAAAATGATTCCCTATATATTAGCGGAAAATCCAAATATTAGCAAAAAAGATGCATTTAGATTATCGAAAAGTTTAAGTGATGGAGAAAAACTAAATATGTTTAAAATGGATTTATCATTAATTGGTTTCCAAGTTCTTAATTTAGTTACTCTAGGTATAAGTAAAATATTTTATTCTGATGTTTATATTAATTTTATTTATGCTGAATATTACATGAACTTAAGAAAAAAGGTAAATGATAAATTATTAAATGATGATGCTTTAGATATAGAATATGGAAAACATTTAGAATATCCATATATTCATAGTAAAAAGTTTATAAATATAGATTATAATAAAAATTATGATTTATTAACTTATATATTATTCTTTTTTACATTTTCATGTTTTGGTTGGATCTGGGAAGTGTTCTTAGAATTTGTAAAATCTGGTAATTTTGTAAATCGAGGAACAATGTATGGACCATGGTTACCGGTTTATGGCTGGGGTGGCATATTAATATTGCTTCTTTTAAAAAAATATCGTGATAAACCAGCATTATTATTCTTTTTAGCATTTACCTTATGTGGTATTGTTGAGTACTTAACAAGTATATATTTAGAATATGTTGTTGGTTTAGAATATTGGAATTATAGTGGTTATTTTCTAAATATAAATGGAAGAATATGTCTAGAAGGATTAATTTTATTTGGTCTTGGAGGTGTTGGTTTTACATATATTTTTGCACCAATATTGGATAACTTTTATAAAAGAATAAATAAAACATTTAAAATAATACTTGCATCCATTTTAATATGTGGTTATTTAATAGATTTAAGTTATACTCATGAACATCCAAATTCTGGAAGTGGAATAACTAGTGATTTAGTAATTATACATAAGTAAATTGTGATAAAATAATGAATAATTGCATTGACGATTAATCACAAAGTGTGCTATAATAATTAATGTAATAAAGTATAAAATATGTATAAGAATACAATAGGGAAAGAGGCATTGATATGAATTCAAAACAAAATAAATTTTATACAATCTTAGCGCTAACAACTCTAGCACTTCTAGTAGTCGGAACAACATATGCGTATTTTCAAAATCAATATGGCTCTGCATCTAATGCAGATGTTAATGTTACAACATACACAACAGATATGTTAACATTTGAAACAGGAGATGCAATAAACATAACTGCAGATCAAAATACTTTTGCTGAAGGTAAAGGTAATGCAACAAGTAGCACTTTTGCTAGAGCAACGCTTCAAGCAAATAACAAAACAAATACTGCAACTGCAAATTATTATGTTTATTTAAATATTAGTGGTAATGATTTCGAATATTCAAAAGATAGTAGTTCGCCTGAATTGTTATTATCTATTACAGATAACTCAGGTAATCAAGTAACAAAATTAACTGGACTTAATTACATAACAGTAACTGATGGAAGTAATAAATCAATATCTGGTTTTGATATAACAAAATCATCTGATTTATTAACTTTAGTTGATAATAAAGAAATAAGTGCCTCACCAAAACAAATAGAAGAATGGAATATTACAATAACATTAGTTAATTATAATTATGACCAAAATGCTAATACAGGTAAGAATTTTAGTGGTAAATTAATTATTCAAAAAGAAAAAATGAAAACTTCTTTAGCAGATTATGTAATAAGTCAATATACAGGAACCCAAGGAGAAAATGGCATTTATTATCATGATGCAAACTTAACAAATGGAGCAGGTGACAATAGTTATAGATATGCAGGAGCAAATCCAAATAATTATATATGTTTTGGAACAAATGAGAATACGTGTCCAACAGATAATTTATACAGAATAATCGGAGTATTTGGGGATAAAGTAAAATTAATTAAATATGATTATGCAAATAGTAATTTATTAGGAACAGATGGAGATTATAGTACAAAAACATATTCAAAAAGTGAATATTCAACATATAAAGGAGAATTAACAACAATAAATAGGTATTTCTGGAACTATAAAAATAATACTAGTATAAATGATGGATCTGGTTCAAATACGTGGAGTACAAGTTTATTTAATAAAACAAATTTAAATAAAAATTATTTAAATAATATAGGTACAACATGGTCAAATTTAATTGAGGATACTACATGGAAAGTAAGTGGACATACAACACACGATGTAACACCAAAAGTGATGTATACTGCAGAAATAACAAATGCCACAAAGACATATGGACCAGAAAATGGTACATCAAAAATAGGATTAATATACGTAAGTGATTATGGATTTGCGGCAGCCCCGAGTGAATGGACAACCCCACTTTATAAATATAATAGTTCATCAGCATCGGTGAATTGGATGTATATGGGACTAAACGAATGGACAATTACGCCTTATTCTTACTCTTCAAACAGCAACACCTTGTTCAATTTTTCCTACGGCGGCTCTCCGGGCATCTACTACGCGCTCTATGAGTATGGTGCCCGTCCAGTCTTGTATCTAAAAGATTCTGTAGCATATGCTGGAGGATCTGGAACTAAAGACTCACCAATAACTTTGGAAGTATGATAATCTTAGGTTAGTACGGATAGCGGGAGTATCCGCCCCGCACCGTCTATGCTAAGTTATCAACATACTTATATCACTCCTTATCAAATTTGAGCTTGTCAAGTCTAGTGTGTAAATTTTTATAAATGTTATTATAAAAACTGATAGAAATGTCAATGTTAAAAAGTGATATGAACCCCGTTTCTTGGACATAAGAGAAATGAGGTTTTTATCACTTTGAACTGAATTTATTTCAGTTTTTTCTTTACTTATATTGTATCACGTGATACAATTAGATTAGGAAGGTGGTATGTTGTCAAAACAAATAAAGATAAGTAAAGAAAAAATATTACAAGCAGCCTTCGATATAACGAAAGAGAAAGGTATTGAATATGTTAGTAATAGAGAAATAGCTAAGTATTTATCATCCTCGATTAGACCTATCTATTATCAATTTAAAAATAGTAGTGAACTAATAAGTGAGTTATATAAAAAAATAGAAAAATATTTTTGTGATTATATAACTAATAACTTAAATGATACAATACCTAAGTATAAACAAACAGGTATTAATTATATTAAGTTTGCTAAGAATGAAAAGAGTTTATTTAAAGTATTATTCATGAGTAAAATTAAAAGTGAAGATGACTCCTTCAATATAATTAAAGAGTACGCTATGGATAGTACTAAGTTAAGTAAAAAAGATATAGATACGTTTCATAATATGATGTGGATATATACACATGGTATAGCTTGCTTAATCGCAAGTGAGAAAATTATACTTACTGATGAAGAAATAAGTAACTTACTAACAAAAGAGTTTAATGTATTAATGAAAGGAATAAAAGATGGAGAATGTAATTGAAGTAAAAAATTTAACAAAGAACTATAAAAAGAAAAAAGCAATAGATGATTTATCATTTAATGTTTATGAAGGGGAAATATTGGGACTTTTAGGACCTAATGGATCAGGTAAAACCACAACAATTAATTGTATATTACAATTACTTAAATATGATCGTGGTACTATAAAAATATTTGGTAAGGAAATGAAACCAGATTCATATGATATTAAAAAAGATATCGGAGTAATATTTCAAGAAGTAGCAGTTTTTGATGAACTAACAGTTTATGAAAATATAGATTATTTTTGCGGTTTATATATTAAAGATGAAAAGAAAAGAAGTAAATATGTATTAGATGCAATTAAATTAGTTGGTTTAAAAGACTTTAGTAAGTTTTACCCAAAAGAATTATCTGGTGGCTTACTACGTAGACTTAATATAGCATGTGGAATAGCCCACAAACCAAAGCTTATATTTTTAGATGAACCAACTGTAGCAGTTGATCCACAAAGTAGAAATAATATATTAAATAATATAATTAAATTAAAGACAAATGGTGCAACCATAGTCTATACAACACATTATATGGAAGAAGCAGAACTTATAACAGATAGAATTATAATACTTGATAATGGTAAAATAATAGCTGAAGGTAATAAAGATGAACTTAAAAAACTAGCAAAACTTGAAGAAAAAATAACTATTGAAATAAATGATATAAGTGATGATATAATATCAAAAATAAAGAAATTTAAAACTGTCGATAGCATAACTAAAAATAATAATCAAGTAGTAATTATATATAAAAAGGGTAAAGATAATCTAGGTGAATTACTTGCCTTCTTAAAAGAAGAAAATGTTAATTATTTAAAAATTTTTTCAGAAAGACCAACATTAAATGATGTATTTTTAGAATTAACTGGAAAGGACTTAAGGGACTAATGTTTATTCATAATTATAGATATTTTTATAAAATTTTAACTAAAAACAAAGGTCTTTTATTCTGGACATTAATATTTCCCATTATTCTAGGTACGTTCTTTCATATGGCTTTTAAAGATATTGAGAAAAAAGAATCAATTAATCCCTTTAATATAGCAGTGGTTGAAAACAAAAATGATGCTTTTAGACTCGCATTAGATGAAGCCCAACAAGGAAAAAATCCAATATTTGATGAAATATATTATACAGATTACGATGAAGCAAAAAAACTACTTCAAGAAGAAAAAATTATAGGTATTATAGATTGGACTACTGGTAAGCCAGAAATATATGTAAATAAATCCGGTACTAATGAAACAATATTAAAATATTTTGTAGATGAAACTATTATAGATAAAGAAATAGATTATCATTTTGCTAAATATAATATAGTTGATGCAACTAGAGTAAATATAAGTTATACAATGATTGAATATTATACCCTAATTGCAATGACAGCTCTATATGGTGGAGCATTATCTATTTATATGATTAATAAGTTATTACCAAATATGAGTAGTATGGGTAAAAGAATAGGAGTATCTCCAGTAAAAAAGAAAAACCTAGTATTAAGTGGTACTCTAGCCAGTCTATTAGTCTCTCTTATTTCAATGTCAATATTATTACTTTATACTCTAGTAGTTTTAAAAGTTAACTACGGAGACGATTTAAAAAAAGTAATACTTTTAGCATTTACTGGTTGTGTTGCAGGTATTAGTTTAGGTTTATTTATTGGAATAGTTCTAAAAACTAATGAAAATGCTAAAAGTGGAATTTTAATAGCTATAACTATGTTTTTATCATTCTTATCAGGTATGATGGGTATTACCATGAAATATGTTATTGATAAAAATATACCAATATTAAATATGATTAATCCTGCTAATATGATAACTGATGGCTTATATTCATTATATTATTATACATACTTAGATAGATATTATTTTAATTTAATAAGTCTAATAATATTTTCACTAGCTTTAATAGTAATATCTTCTCTTTGTTTAAGGAGGCAAAAATATGATAGTATTTAAAACTTTTTGGAAAATAATAAAAAAATATAAAGGTACCATCATAGGTTTTACCATTATGCTTTTAGTATTTGGTACAATTAATTCAAAAAGTAAAGACACATCAACTAGTTTCAATGAAACCATACCAGATATAGCAATTATTGATAAAGATAATACTGATTTTTCCAAAAACTTAGTTAAATACCTAAGTACAATTGCAAATATCAAAGATATTAAAGAAAGTGATATTGATGATGCCATATTTTATAGAGATATAAGTTATTATATATGTATACCAGAAAACTTTGAAGAAAATGTTTTAAGATATAAAGATGAACCAGTTATTATTAAAACAAATGAAACTCAAGGATCATTCATAGTTCAAACCTACTTAAATAGATATTTAAATGTTTTAAAAATAAGAACATTTTTCTCAGATGATGAAGAAGAAATAGTTAGAACCGTTGATAAAATAATGAATAGTGAAGCACAAATTCATGTAAATTCTACATTTGATTCTAACCAATATAGTGGCTTAAATAGATATTATAATTTTGCAAGTTATACTTTAATATCAGTTATTATGTTTATTATATGTATAGTTTTATCAAGTTTCCATAAAAAGTCAATAACTAAAAGAATAAATGTAAGTAGTATGGATTATAAAAACCATAATAGATATATTATTTATGCAAGTATAATTTATACTATTATTGTAGTATTATTTTATGCATTGTTAAGTCTATTTACTTTTGGTACAATAAACATCAGTAAAAGAGGCTTATTACTTATATTAAATACTTTAGTATTCTCAGTATCATGTCTGTCTCTTTCAATACTTGTAAGTAGTCTAACAAATAACAAAGGTGCCCTAAATGGTATGATTAATGTAATAGGTTTATCTCAAGCATTCTTATGTGGGGCATTTATTCCATCAATGTATCTACCTAGTAAAGTTGTATCTATTTCTAAAATATTCCCAGCATATTACTATATAAATAATAATGATTATATATCCGCAACTGAAGTGTTTTCTATAAATCCATTTTTAAAAAATATAATAATATTGATTATATTTAGTATATTATTCTTAATTTTAAATAACATTGTAACTAAAAAGAAAAGAGTATCATATGAATAGATGTAAATGGTGTAATTTAGAAAATTCAAAATATGTAGATTATCATGATTCTGAATGGGGTATTCTAAATCTAGATGAAAATTATTTATTTGAAATGCTTGTACTTGAATCTTTTCAAGCAGGTTTATCGTGGGAATGCATACTAAATAAAAGAAATGCATTTGCTCAAGCTTTTGATAACTTTGATATAGATAAAATAATTAATTATGATGAAGTAAAAATAAATAGTTTATTAAATAATAAAGATATCGTAAGAAATAAACTAAAGATTAATGCAACAATAAATAATGCTTTAATATTTAAAACTATTGAAAAAGAAAATGGTAGTTTTAAAAATTATATTCTTAAATATTTTAGAAAATATCCAATATATGAGGTTGGTAAAACTACATCAGTTATATCAGATAATATTAGTAATGATTTAAAACTGCGAGGTATGAAGTTTGTGGGTTCTACGATAATCTATTCATATCTTCAAGCAATCGGGTTAATTAATTCCCATGAGAATGATTGTTTTCTATATTTATCTAGTAAAAATTTATAAAACTAGTGCAAAATTTGTTGCACTAGTTTTTTATTTGTGATATATTCTTATTATGGAGTGTTTAATATGGAAAAAAGTAATAAAATATATTTAGTTATAATTATAATATGTAGTGTATTGGTGGTTGGTTTATGTGCTTATGCAATAATGAATCATAAAGAAATCAAAGAAACTGATGCCATTAAATTTAAAAATGAGTATGAATCATTAAATGGTTATAAAAATGAAAATAGTGATAAAGAATATATGAAGGTTGAAATTGATAGTGAAAATCCAATTGTATATAAGACTGGTCAAGAAATACTTGATATATTAAAAAAAGAAAATGCTATTGTGTATTTTGGTTTTGCATCATGCCCTTGGTGTAGAAATGCAGTGCCTATACTCTTAGAAGCTGCCAAAGAAGAAGGACTTGATAAAATCTATTATGTAGATATTTTAAATATCAGAGATCAATATAAATTTTCAGGAAGTATTGAACCTGAAATGATTAAAAAAGGAACAGATGCTTATTATGACATATTGAAATTCTTAGATAAAAAGTTAGAAAAATATTATGTAACAGATGACTCAGGAAATATGTATGATACTGGTGTTAAAAGATTATATGCACCATCTGTATTGGCAGTTAAAGATGGCAAAGCACTAGACTTACATGTAAGTACTTTAGATAGCCAAGAAGACCCATATACTGCATTAACAGATGAACAAAAAAAAGAACTAAAAGATATTTATAAAGAAATGATTAAAAAAGTAAATGACAATAACATAGCTTGCAAACAAGATGAAGCTTGTTAAACAAAGGTTACAATAATCTTTGTTTTTTTCTTAAATTGTGTTATAATTTTATTAGAATGAAATGGGATGATTAAAATGACTAAAAAAGTAAAAAAGGTAATTATCAAAGATGAACCACTTGTTGCAACAACTCTTGCAATTAAAGAAGATAAGAAAAAAGCAAGCATGTTTGGTATAGTTTGGATTATTTTAATATTTGGTATATTTATTGCGGGTGTAATTTATTTACCTGATTTATCATCATATGTAAATAATTTATTAAATCCCGATATAACTAATACTGGTACTGCCAGCAACAACAATAAAGATAATACTAAAGATGATGACAAAAAAAATACCGAAGAGATTAAAAAGTTAGAAATAGCTAGTAATCCAGAATTTGTGATGGATACATTTAAAATTAATAATATAAAAATAGAAAATAATAAATTAAGTATAGATATTGTTAATACCACAAGCAAATTACTTGACATGAGTACCCTTAATTACTTTATAGTTTTATATGATGCTAACAATAAATTATTACAAAGAATAATGATTGATGAAGCAACAATCGGAGAAAATGGAACACTTAATGTAAAATATAATTTAAGTGATGCATCAGCTAGTATTATTTCCGTGTTACCTATTAAAGAAGAAGAGTATCCATCATTTACTGCAACAGTAGATGAAAATAACTCAGGTAAATTAATATGCAAAAATGGATATGAAACAGTAACATACTTACTTAATACAAATAAAGTATATGCAATTCAAGACATATATGAAGTAAGTAGTAATGAAGCTGAATTTAGCACTCTTTATAGTACTTATCAAGCATTATCAACGACTTATAATGTAATCGAAGGTATATCATCATCTGTTGATTTAGAAAATAATGTCTTATATTTTAGAACTATTATAAATTTAAATACATATAAAGAAGGTAATTTAAAATTAAAAAAAATATATAATAAAGATACAGATGCTAAAGTAATGAAGTTTGAATTAGAAGCAAGTGGATATACCTGTAGTTAGGGGGATTAAAAATGAATTTATGTATTAATGACTTTGAAGGACCACTTGATTTACTTCTTCATTTAGTTAAGACTGCCAAAATGGATATATATGATATTGATACAAAATATATTATAGATAAATATTTAGAGTTTATAAATACATTAAATAAAGATGATTTAGATGATGCAAGTGAATACCTGGTTATGGCATCAGAGTTAATTCATTTAAAAAGTAGATTACTTCTAAACTTAGAAAGTGAAGAATCTAATGATGATGAATACACAATAAATAGTGAAGAAGATTTAAAAAATAAATTAATTGAATATGAAAAATATCAAAATGTAACTAATGTGTTCAAAGAACTTGAAGAAAAAAGAAATGAATTCTTTACAAAGTTACCTGAAAACTTAAGCAAGTTTGCACCCGAAAATAAAAAGCTTGAAGGTAATATGAATGTAGAATTATTAAAACAAGCTATGATTGAACTTCAAAAAAGAATGGATTATCAAAAACCTGTTTCAACAAGAATTACAAAAAGAGAAATAAGTGTTGAAGATAGAAAAAATTATATCCGTACAGTACTTGAAAAAAGAAAACATGTTAAATTTACAGATCTATTCGAAGAATATACCAAAGAAATGGTTGTAGCAACATTTTTATCTATTTTAGACATGTGTAAATTACAAGAAATAACCCTAAAACAAGATAATAATTTTGATGAAATATTTATAGAAAGAGTGAGTGTATGAATAAAGAAGCAGTATTAGAAGGACTTTTATTTGTGGTGGGTGATGAAGGTATTACCTTAGATAATATTTGTGAAATATTAGAAATAAATAAAAAAGAAGCTCAAGATTTACTAAAAAAACTAAGAGAAGAATATAATAAAATAAATCGTGGTTTAAGAATTACTTTCATGGGGGAATCATTTAAACTAACAACTAAACAAGAACATAAAGAATATTATCAAAAATTAATTACAACAAGAGGAACTAATACATTATCATCATCTGCATTAGAAACTCTTGCAATTATTGCTTATAATCAACCTATAACTAGGGCAGAAGTTGATGAAATAAGGGGTCTTGCAAGTATCAATATGATTAGAAAATTAATGGCAAAAGACTTAATTAAAATTAGTGGTAAAAGTAACTTACCAGGTAAACCTAATTTATATCGTACCACAAGTGAATTCTTAGATTACTTTGGTCTTGCAACAATCAGTGACTTACCTGATATACCACTAGGTAAAACTATGGATGAAGAACAAGAACTATTTACATCAATTTATAAAGAAGAAAAATAACATATTTTAATAACTTTGTTACATATTATTAAATGGTGATATATGTGAGCAAAAAAAATATATTTATGATTATTTTTCTTTTTTTGTTGTCTTTCCTATGGCATTTTATGTATGATTGGTTTCCAAGTGTTTTAACAAGCATCTTTTTTCCCGTTAATGAATCTATCTGGGAACACATGAAAATTATATTTTATTGCTTGTTTATAGGTAGTGTTTTAGAAAAAAAAGGTAATAACTATTATTTGAATATTCTAGTAAAACCATTAGTGGGTGTATTATTTTATTTGATTATTTTTATACCACTATACCTAATATTTGGTGAATCAATGTTTATATCAATAAGTCTTATGTTATTTACATACATTATAATGGAATTACTTGGTATAAAAATATCAAAACAAGAAGAGTTAAATATTAAAGCATTACCAATTATTATAATTATTCTTATAAGTATTTTATTTTCAATACTTACCTTTTATCCATTACATAACTTTTTATTCTTTGATAGTGTAAAGTTAGGTTATGGTATATTAAAATAATTAAGAGTTTATAGTATACTTAACTTAAAAGAAGTGAAGTAGAGGTATTATATAAATTTGATACCAAGTCTTATGATTATAATTAAGTAAAAGTCTAGTGTTTAAGTATACCGTAGATTATGATAACGAAGATGGTGAAAAAGAAACTGATGATGGCATAAATTTAGAATTTACATTAAAAAATATTTATAAACCATGTACATCTTGTGATGAACAAACAACATTCACAGATTATAACTTAGATGGTATATATTTAGAAAAAGGAAAATACTTAGCACTAAATAATGTTGATTCAGAATATCGAAAAACACATCAAATAAAAATATCAGATTATAGAATTGTTGATAAAACAGAAAATAATTAAAAAAATATATTCAAAAGCAAAATAATATGTTATAATTATTTTGTTGCCTGTATGGCGGAATTGGTAGACGCGATAGACTCAAAATCTATTTTCAGTAATGGAGTTCCGGTTCGAGTCCGGATACAGGCACCAATAAAGTATTTAAACTACTTTCAAATGAAAGTAGTTTTCTTTTGTTGGTTTATATATTAAACTATTTACTAGCATTCTTAAATAGAGATAAAAAATAACAATTTTGTTTCAAAAATCTAGGAATGGTGTAAAAATGACTGAACAAAAATCTAGGAATGGTGTAAAAATACTCATCAAAGCCTTATAAATCCAGCATTTTTTAATTATTAAATAATTAAAAAATTTATTGTTGCATTATTGTTGCATTATTGTTGCATTATTGTTGCATTATTGTTGCATTATTGTTGCATTATTGTTGCATTATTGTTGCATTATTGTTGCATTTGATGTGAGAATTATAGTATAATATATGAGGTAGGTGATAAAAATGTTGGATTTTTTAGAAGATACAAGAAATGAATTTAAAGAAGAATTGAATGAAAAACTTGAAAAAGAAGTAATAAGTTTTTTGAATTCTAACGGAGGCAATCTATATATTGGGGTAAATGATTCCGGGGAAATTGTCGGAGTGAATGAAAATATAGATGATTTACAATTAAAAATAAAAGATAGAATTAAAAATAATATATTGCCAGCAACTGTAGGACTTTTCGATATAGAAGTAGAAGAAAATGATGGCAAAAAATATTTGCATATCATAATTGCAACTGGTAATGAAAAGCCATATTACTTAAGAAAAAATGGAATGACAAGTGAAGGATGTTTTATAAGAATAGGAAGTTCTTGCGAACACTTAAGTGAAAAACAAATTGAAGGACTATATGCATCAAGAACTAGAACTTCACTAAAAAATATTATTTCTCCAACCCAAGATTTGTCTTTTTCACAATTAAAAATTTATTATGAAGAAAAGAAGTATAGAATAAATGATAACTTTTTAAAGCAATTGGGATTAGTAATGGAAGATGGTAAATATAATTATCTTGCTTACCTTTTAGCAGATAATAATGATATTTCAATTAAGGTAGCTACTTATTCAGGTACCGATGCATATGATTTAATTGAAAGTGAAGAATATGGTTATTGCTGTTTAGTTAAAACAGCTAAAAATGTTATTAATAAATTTGAACAAATTAATAAGACCTATACTAAAATCACTAGTGAAGACAGAAAAGAAGTTAAAATGTTTGATAATATTTCTGTAAAAGAAGCAATAACAAATGCTTTTGTTCATACACTTTGGGAAAGAGAATATCCACCTAAATTTGAAATATTTAGTGATCATATTGCAATTTCATCGACAGGCGGTTTACCTCTTAATGTAACTAAAGAAGATTTCTTAAAAGGATTCTCTGCACCAACACATCCAGAATTAATGAGAGTATTTAAAGATTTAGATTTAGTAGAACAACTTGGTACAGGAATCATAAGAATATTAAAATCATATAGCAAAGATGTATATGAATTTAGCGATAACTTTATAAGGGTTAATTTTAAATTTAAATCACCAGAAAGTTTATCAAATATTCCAAGAGCTGTAAATGAAAATAATTATTTATTATCTGAAACTCAAGAAAGAATTGTTAATTTAATAAAAGAAAATAACAGAATTACTCAAAGTGAAATAAGTAAATTGTTGGGAATAAATAGAACAACTGTTGCAAGAAATTTAAAAGATTTGAAAAATCAAAATGTTATTAAAAGAACTGGTTCAAATAAAAACGGACAATGGGAAATATAAATTTCCTGTTTTCTTTTTAATCAAATTGACAATGTTAACAATTTGTGATATTGTGACTAGTGAATGTCATCCTGATAATTGTAATGACACTCAATCAAAACTGAAGAGAGACTAATTTACTACTGCATATCAACAAGATAGCAAATAATATAATTAAGGAAATGAGTCTTAGAACTGGAACTTTATTATGAAAGTTCCTTTTTAGTTTAAAAATTTTTTTGACAAATGCATATAATCATGTTAAAATATAGGTAATTTGAAAGGGATGTTTTTATGAACACATTTAAATTTATTAAAATGTATTACCATCATAAAATCATGCACTTGTTAATACGACATTAAAGTTGTTAATACAAGTGCTTATTGTAGTGCTTGTATATGCTAAACTATACAAGCACATTGTATAGTTTTTTTAAAATAAAAAAGGAAGGGTAAATATGAAAATACAAAATGTTAAAGGTGGTTATGATTTTTTACCTAAAGAACAAAAAATCAGAAATTATATTAATGGAGTATTAAAAGAAACATTCATGGAATATGGATATACTTCAATTGAAACTCCGATACTATGTTACTTAGATATGCTAGTAGACAAATACGATGAAAATAATGATCTCTTAAAAGAAATCTACAAACTAAGTGATCAAGGTGGCAGAGAACTAGGTTTAAGATATGACTTAACAGTTCCATTTGCAAAATTTATAGCCTTAAATAAAAATAATATTACAATGCCATTTAAAAGATATGAAATAGCAAAAGTATTTCGTGATGGTCCAGTTAAAGTTGGTCGTGATAGAGAATTTACCCAATGCGATGCAGACATAGTTGGTGTTGATGGTCAATTAATCGAAGCAGAATTATTAAGTCTATATATCAATGCTTTTAAAAAGCTAGATATTGAAATAATCATTAAATATAACAATAGAAATTTAATGCGTGGATTAATCAAAGAAGCCAGTATTGAAGAAGACTTAGTAAGCAGAGTAATAACTATTCTAGATAAAATGAATAAAATAACTGAAGAAGAATTAAGAACATATTTAATTGAAATAGCAGTTACGAGTGAACAAGCAGATAAGTTATTAAAAGTATTTAGAATGACTTTACCAGAAATTAAGAAAGAATTTGAAAATACTGAAAATGAAGAATTAAAACTTGGTATTAAAGAAATAGATGAATTAAGTAGTATTCTAGATGGAATAGGTTATGGTGATATTTGTAATATTGATTTAACACTTGCACGTGGTCAAGACTACTACACTGGAAATGTTTTCGAAGTATATGATAAATCTGGATACTTAACTGGTTCAATTGGTGGTGGTGGCCGTTATGATAAGATGGTTACTGAATATATCAATGATGGAGAAATATATCCAGCCGTAGGTATAAGTTTTGGTTTAACTAGTATTTATGAAATTCTAAAAAATAGAGAAATATTCCAAAATACATCAGATATTAATTTCTTTATTATTCCAATGAATACTGGAGTTGAATCACTTCGTCTTGCAGATAAACTAAGAAGTTACGGATACAATGTTGAAGTTGAAATGAAACAAAGAAAATTAAAGAAAAGTCTAGATTTTGCAAATAGAGAAAATATTCCATACGTTATCATTATTGGTGAAGATGAAGTAACTAAAAATAAAGTAATGGTTAAAGATATGGTTAATGGAGAAAACTTTGAAATTAGTCTAGATAATCCAGAAAATGTTAAAAATATAGTGAAGTTGTAATAAACAACTTCATTTTTTTAAAGAAATTTGATACAATGTATAAGGATGGTGGTTTAAATGGATATAAAAAAACAAAGAACTGATTATTTATCATGGGATGAATACTTCATGGGAATTGCTAAATTATCTGCCCTAAGAAGTAAGGATCCATCAACACAAGTAGGTGCTTGTATTGTAAGTGATGATAATAGAATTTTATCAATTGGTTATAATGGAGCACCGAATGGATTTCATGATGATGCTTTTCCTTGGGATAGAGAAGGTGACCCCCTTAAAACAAAATACATGTATGTGTGTCATGGTGAATTAAATGCAATATTAAATTTCCGCGGAAACAAAAAAGACCTTGAAGGATCAAAAATATATGTAGCATTATTTCCATGTAATGAATGTGCTAAATCGATAATTCAATCTGGTATTAAAGAAGTAATTTATTTGTCTGATAAATATCATGATACAGATAGTTGTATAGCATCAAGAAGATTATTTGATGAGTGTGGTGTAACATATAGACAGTTAGTTTTAGATAATAATAAAAAAATAGTAATAGAATTAGAAAAATAAAAGGAGTAAAAAATGGACGTAATAGATATTTTAAAAAATAAGAAAGGATTTATTGCAGCACTAGATCAAAGTGGTGGAAGCAGTAAAAAAACATTAATAAACTATGGGGTAAAAGAAAGTGATATTACAACAGAAGAAGTAATGTTTAACTATATCCATACTATGAGAAGTAGAGTAATTAGTAATAAATATTTTGATGAAAGAATTATCGGTGTTATTTTATTTGAACATACAATGAAAAATGATATTGAAGGCTTAAACACAGTTAAGTATTTAGAACAAAAAGGTATACCGGCATTTTTAAAAATAGATGTTGGTCTAGAAGATGAATCTGATGGAGTTAGATTACTTAAAGATATACCAAATTTAGATGAAAGACTAGAAGAAGCTAAAAAATATGGAATAATTGGTACAAAAGAAAGATCAGTAATTTTAGAATATAATGAATATGGAATAAAAAAAGTAATAGAACAACAATTTAAATTAGCAAAACAAATTATAGCACATGGTTTAATTCCAATTATTGAACCTGAAGTAGATATAAATTCAAAAGATAAAAAACAAATTGAAACTTACATGAGAAATGAAATATTTAGACAACTAGATAGAATGAAAAAAGAAGATTATGTAATGTTTAAATTTACTTTACCTGAAGTACCAAATTATTATAATGATTTATTAAGACATAAAAATATATTAAGAATAGTTGCTTTATCCGGAGGATATAAAAAAGACTTAGCTTGTGAAAAACTAAAAGATAATAAAAAGATGATTGCATCTTTCTCAAGAGCTTTACTTGAAGACTTGAAAGTAACTGATACTGATGAAGAATTTAGTGAAAAATTAAATAATACAATAACTGAAATTTATAATGCGTCAGTTAAAAAAAATAAATAAGCTTAAACCCAAAATAAGCTTATTTTTTCATGATAGATTTTTTGTATGGTTTTCTTTCATCGGTTCTATAGAGAATATAATCTGCAGAAGTATTATAAAAATCTGCTAACTTATTTAAATACTCCAAAGGTATATTTATTTTTTCTAATTCGTATTTACTGTAATTTGATTGATCAATTTCTAATACTTTAGCTATATCTTTTTGATGTAAATCTCTATCTTCTCTTAGTTCTTTAAGTCTATTCATATTTTATCACCCGACAAAATATTATCACAGTTAAAATATAACTATTGACAAATAGGTAAAATTTACCTATACTAATTATAGTATAGGAGATAAACAGATGAAAAAAATAATTAATAGGTTAATAATAGTTATATTAGTTTTAAGTAATATAATTCTTTTATATAATATTTATGACTTAAAAAAAGAAGTATTAAGTTATAAAGAAAATTATAAAAAAAGCAAGAAGAATATGATAAGTATGATGTTAGAAACAGATACTAATTCAAAGACATATATTCAATCAACTGATAGTACTTGGCCAAGTGAGGGTTATATGTTTAATGAAGAAATGAGTAAATGTGAACAAGGTAGTAAATTATCTTGGGATGATACAAATAAAAAGGTAGTAATGGAAGGAAATTCATCAGATAAATGTTATGTCTTTTTTGATAAGTATAGCCCGATAACAATAAATAATTATTCAATTACCTCAAGTGGTAATAAAATAACTATTACAATTGATGCAACTAGTGGAACTGGAACAATTAGTAAATATTATTATTCAAAAGATGATGGGGTAACATATATAGAAAGTACATCAAATAACTATGTATTTACAAGTCTTGATAAAGGAACATACAAAATAAAAGCATATGTAGAAGATTCAAATGGAAAGAAAAGCATTATTTTATCAAAGACTATTGAAATAACCACATTAACAATAGCAGATTACATCATATCTCAATATACCGGAACCCAAGGGGAAAATGGATTATATTATCATGAATCAAGTTTAGAAAATAGTGATAAATCAAATTCATACAGATATGCAGGAAGTAACCCAAATAATTATATTTGTTTTGGTAGTAAAGAATCAACTTGTCCAGAAGATAATCTATATAGAATAATTGGAGTATTTGGTGAAGAAAAACATGGAATAAGTGGCAAAAATTTAGTTGAAATAATTAAAAGTACTACATTAGGAAATTATCAATGGAATGACAGGTCATCCAACGATTGGGCGAGTTCAGTTATGGAATCCACATTAAATGTAACATACTTAACAAATACTTTATCAGGTTATGAAGATAAAATAGAAAAAGTTTTATGGAAAACTAGTGGATTAAGTAGAAACGGAGTAACCCCACAAGTGATTTATAATGAAGAAATAGTAAATGCAACAAGTACACATTCAGCTAAAGTAGGATTAATGTATCCTAGCGACTATGGATATGCAGCATCTCCAAAATATTGGACTTACAAATTATATGCATCTACCGAAACTGAAGATTACAGAGCGGCAGCAGGAGAAAATTGGTTACTTTATGGTGTTACAAATGAATGGACAATATCGATTGATCCAACATCAACAAGTGTACCATGGAATATTGGGTACACAGGTCAACTATATAACAATGCCAGTCCAATAGCTAAATGGATTACAAGGCCTGCATTTTACCTAGCTTCAACAGTAACTTATGAAAGTGGAACAGGAACTTCTACAGATCCATATCGGGTTGGATAAACAAAAAATCAACTAAACCAGTTGATTTAAGACTATAAATTTTGTATAATAGGACTGTAAGCGTTACCCAAATGAGTGGATAATGCCTACAAAATTTTGGGTTTTGAGACACTATTCCTAAATAATTATGGAAAGTGTCTCTTCTTTTATATCAATTTTAGTAAAACTAATGATAACAATAGAATAATTACTAAAAGAAATATTATAATTGTATAATAATCTTTTTTCATAGCATCGCCAGCCTTTCTACCCCTGAGTAATAAGAATTGAATCTCTTAGAATAAATCAACTGTTAATGCAGGCACTCCCACAAATTTGGGTAACGCAATCTATTATACATTAATTATATGATTTGTCAATAGCGGTAGATACACAAAAGTTGATACATCAGCTGTATCAAAAAAAATATAAAATAAATTCAAGAAAAATTATTGCACATCAAACAAATAAATGCTAAAATTGGTTTGATGTATGCTAGTGACTACTACTATGCAGCTAGTCCTAATGCTTGGTTACTTGTGGGACGTGATAGTTTTGATGCAACAAAAAATTATCGATCAGCAAGAAATATGAATTGGATGTATATGGGCTTTTTGGAATGGACTATTTACCGTGCGTCTAATGAAGATAATTTTGCTTTTTATATTTATTATGAAGGAGGATTAGTAAAGTTATATGTTGGAGATTGTGTTACTGTTAGACCTTCCTTTTTATTTTGAAACTTCTAAAACTTACATTAGCAAAGATGGAAGCCAAAATTTACCAATCCGAATAAATTAATTCTATACAAACTTTACAAATTATTTTGTAAAGTTATTTTAAATATTAAGTTATTTTCTTTACTTTTGTTTAATATATGATAAAATAGTCCTTCCTAGGAGGAAAAATTATGAATATAATAGATAATCTATCAAAACATTTAAAGGAGGTAACTGGTATGAATAATGAATACTTTGTATTAATTGTTGTTTCATTAATAGTATTCATTGGAGTAAAAGTGATAAATAAAATAATAAATAAGATATATAGACTTGATGAACATAGTGGTAAAAATATGTTTACATTTAGAGAAAGAACTAATATATTTGCAAATATTATAATAGTTATATTATTATTTTCTATCTGGGAAGGACACTTAAAAAATATAGTGACAATTATATCTTTTGTAGCAGGGGCAACGACTCTAGCTATTAGAGAAGTAATACTTAATTTAACTGCAGGTTTATATATAAAGATGTCTAAACCATTTAAAGTTGAAGATAGAATAGAAATAGATAATATAAAAGGTGATGTTGTATTAATTAGTGCCTTAAGTTTTAAAGTATTAGAATTAAAAGATAGACTTAACGGTGAACAAAGTAGTGGTATTATAGTAAATATACCAAATTCAAAAATATTTAGTAATAGTTTAAAAAATTATACAACTGCATTTAAATATATATGGAGTGAACTAGTAATACCCGTTTCAATAGATAGTGATATAAATAAAACTAAAAAAATTCTTTATAAGGTGGTAAATCATAATGAAGTAATAAAAGCTATTCCTAAGAAAATGGATAAAGCAATAGATGAAGCAAAAGGACAATATAGAATATATTATAATAATTTAAAACCCATAATATATACTGAATATAAAGATAATCATATAGAATTTACAATAAGATTTTTAGTGCATCCCAAAAAAGAGAGAAATGTAACTAATGACTTATGGGAAAATATCTTAGAATATAATAAATTAGGTGTAATAAATCTATATAAAGCTTAAAATATAGTGATTTTTTTTAATAACTTTGATATAATTAAATGGGGTAATTAAATGGAAAAAAATATAAAGAAAATATTAGAAACTTTAAACAAAAATAATTATCAAGCATATCTAGTTGGTGGTTATGTCAGAGACTTTTTACTTGGCATAAATTCCTTTGATGTTGATATAGCAACTGATGCACTTCCCAAAGATATACATAGAATGTTTCAAAGCAGCAAAAGTAACTACGGTAGTGTTAATTTTTTAATGGGAAAATATAACATAGACATAACAACATTCAGAGAAGATTTAAATTATGTAAATAGAAAGCCAAGTACAGTTAATTATATAACTAATCTAGAACAAGACCTAACAAGAAGAGATTTTACAATTAACGCAATATGTATGAATAAAGATGGTAAAATAATAGATCCAATGCATGGGTGTGATGATTTAGATAAAAGATTAATTCGTATGATTGGTAATATTGATGAAAAACTAAAAGATGACCCATTAAGAATAATGCGGGCAATTAGATTTAGTGCAGTACTTAACTTTGATATCGAAGAAAAGTTATATGAAAAAATAAAAGAATATAAAGATTTAGTCAAAACATTATCATCTTCTAGAATAAAAGAAGAACTAGATAGAATATTTATGTCTAAAAACTTTAAAAAAGCAATAGATATATTTAATGATACTAAAATAAATGAAGTATTAGGTATAGATTTTAAAACTATTAACTATGTAGATGATCCAATTGGTATGTGGGCTCAAGTAAAAGTTTCAAATATACCATTTACAAATGCAGCAAAAGGGAATATAATAAAAATTACCGAGGTATTAAACTTTGGTGGAATTAATAATGAAATATTATATAAATATGGGTTATATGTATCAATGACTGCGGGTAAAATACTTAATTTAAATCCAAAAAATATAACAAAAATGTATAATAAATTACCTATTAAATCTAGAGAAGATATTGATATAGATAGTAAATATATAGCTAGTAATTTTGGCACAGGTAAAATAATTGGTTCTATTTATCAAGATTTAGAAAGCTCCATTTTAAAAGGCAAATTAAAAAATAAGAAAAAAGAAATAATAAAATATTTAAATGAAAGGAAGTGAAAATTATGTTTAAAGATAATAAAAAGTTAGTGGCAGAAACAATATTTATCAAAGAGGCATTAAAACTAAATTTATCTTTAAATGAATTTTTACTTTTATTATATTTTGATAATTCATATGATTCAGTATTTGATATAGCACTTTTATCAAAAACATTAAATATGAGCGAAGAACAAATTTTACAAGCGTATGGATCTTTAATGGCAAAAAAGCTAATTAAAGTCGTAGCTATCAAAGATGGATATGGAAAAGTAATTGAAAAAGTTTCCCTAGACAATTTTTATAACGAAATAAAAACAGAATATAAAACAAAAGAAGAAGAAATAAAAAAAGAGGATATCTATACAATATTTGAAAAAGAATTTGGAAGAACTCTATCAAGCATGGATTATGAAATAATTAATGCATGGATAGATAATGGTTTTAGCGAAGAATTAGTTATTGCAGCCTTAAAAGAGGCAGTTTATAATGGAGTGCCAAATTTAAGATATATAGATAAAGTATTATATGAATGGAATAGAAAAGGCATAAAAAAACCAACTGATATTAAAAAACAATTAGAAAGTATTCCAGAAGCTCCGGTATATGAAGCAAGTATTATGGATTTTGATTGGTTAAATGAAAAGTGAATTTATATTAAATGAGTTAGATAAATTATATCCAGAAGCTAAATGTGAACTTAATTATAATAAAGATTATGAACTACTAATAGCAACAGTTTTATCAGCTCAATCAACAGATAAAAGAGTAAATGAAGTAACTAAAGTATTATTTAGTAAATATGATATATTTAGTTTATGTAATATAGATTTAAATACTTTAGAGGCTATTATATATCCAGTTGGTACATATAAGAAAAAAGCTATATTTATAAAAAGTATAGCAAATTCATTGGTTTTAGATTATAATGGAATAGTTCCAAATAATAGAGATTATTTAGAAAATTTACCCGGGGTAGGTAGAAAAACATGTAATGTTGTTTTATCAAATATTTATAATGTTCCTGCAATAGCAGTGGACACTCATGTAAAAAGATTATCTAATAGATTAGGTTTAAGTAATAGTACTGATGTATCTATTATAGAAAAAGATTTAATGAGAGTATTTCCTAAAGATAAATGGAGTAAACTTCATCATCAATTAGTTTTATTTGGAAGATATAAATGTAAAAGTATAAAACCAGAATGTAATAATTGTCCATTTATAAGTATATGTAATTATAACAAGGTAGATAAAATTTAACCTTGTTTTTTTGATATTCATTCAATGCAAATATAACAGCACAGATACTCACTATATTCATCTAACATTAGTCTTTAACAAATAAAAAAATACTCAAGATTTACTCTTGAGTACTTTTACTATTCTAAATCAATATTACCTTTGTCATTATTATTTTTATCATCTGGTTTAGATGGTTTATCTTTATCTTTGTCTTTGTCTTTATCTTTGTCTATATCACCAGTACTTGGTCCTATTGATGTATTTGTTTTAATTTGTAATCCATCACTCATATTTGATTGAAATAATGAATAAGCTGCCTTTATAATATAAGTTGTATTACCACCTGATGGATTAGTAACTGTATAACTAGTATTATCTGTTCTGCCTAAGTAGGTTAAATTACCATCACTAGTTTTTTCATAAATATTATAACCAAGTGTTCCAACATAAGAATTATTATATGCAATTCTACTTTCATAATACTTATAAGCACTTGTTCCATAATAAGTATTAAAATATTCTTGTAAGTATGTTGAACTAATTGCATCTGGTGTTTTAATACCTGCCCAAGTAAGTTTTATTACTCCACCATCAAATGTATAATTACCATCAGTAGGATTACTCAATTTTTCAAATCTTGTTGATACTTCTGTAGGTTCTGTTCCATCTTTGAATAATTCTGTTGACCTTAAATTTTCTGGAGTATATTCACTAGGAAGTAGTGTAGGGATAGTTTCATTTTCTATTTCAATTTGAACGACCCCGCTGGGCTTTGTAAAAGTTTTATTTTTAGAATAAACTCTAGACCCAACAGCTTTCATAACAGCATTTCTAACTCTACCACCTATAATTGCATTTAAATAATGTTCTGAATTATTGATATCATATCCAATCCATAATGCAATAGCATATTCTGGTGAATAAGTAATGTTCCATGCATCTCTGGTTGATGAAGCTGGAATTCCATATTTTTCTGTAGTAGCTTTATCTAAGTTTGTAGTACCTGACTTAGCAGCTATTTGAGTACCACCTACTGATACACCACCAACACCTCTTTGAGCCGCAGTAATTAACATATCTGTAATCATATAAGCAGTTTCTTCACTCATAACTTTAACTTTATCATGTTTCTTTGTATAAACTTTACCATTTTCTAATAATGTAGCTTCTTTATATGAATAAGGTTCAATATAATAACCACCTCTACCAAAAGCAGCATAAGCAGCGGACATTTGAATAGGGCTAACTCCATCAAAACCACCAATTGCTGCAGATTCATATAATTCTCCGCCATAATCAATACCTAAATTCTTAACAAAATCTTTAATATAATTTGGATTTTCTTTATATACTGCTTGAAAAGCTTTTAATGCTGGAATATTTCTTGATGCAGCTAGGGCATCTCTCATAGTCATTAAACCATTATATTTTCCATCAGCATTCTTTATTGCTGTACCATTTGTATAAGTAGTTGGTTCATCTAAGAATAGGGAAGCTGGAGATCCATTTAAATGTTCAATATATGGACCGTAATCAAATAATGGCTTAGCAGTTGAACCAGGTTGTCTTTTCGTTGTTGCTCTGTTTGTACCACGAGCTCCATAATTTCTTCCACCAGATAATGCTGAAATACCACCATCTTCTATGCTTGTAATAGCAACACCTTCTTGCATGTATTCATTTGGAAACGTATATATTTCCCCAGATTCAAGCTTATTTAATACATCTTGAACATCTTTATCTATTGTTGTAACCACTTTCATTGGGACACTTCTTATATCATATCCAGTATCACTTTTAATTTCATTAATAATATAATCTATCGCAGCTCTGCTTTCACCATTACCAGATTTTTCTTGTTTAACTAATAATGATTCAATTGGAATATCTAATACTGCTTGTTTTTCTTCTTCTGTAATATAACCATGGTTTACCATAAGTGTTAATACAGTTTTTTGACGTTTCCTTAAATTATTTGTTTTTGTATAAGGATTATAAGTAGTTGGATTTTGAAACATACCAGCTATAATTGATGCTTCAGCTAAACTTATATCTGAAACAGACTTACCAAAGAAATTTTGACAAGCTTGTTCAACACCTGCAAATCCTGAATTATTTAGTGAACCTGTTGAACCAAACCATTGACTATTTACATAAAACTCAATAATTTCTTCTTTTGTATAATTACTTTCTACTTTAAACACAGCCATATATATATCTGTGAATTTTCTTATAATACCTTTTATACCTTCAGACTCTCCGGAAGTATAAGCACGTTTTACAACTTGCATTGTTAAAGTTGATGCACCACCAGCCCATTCTTTACCAAGAAGTTGACCAGCACTAGCTTTAGCAAATCTCGCAACATCAAGACCACTATGTTTAAAAAATCTTGAGTCTTCGGTAGCAACTATGGTATCAATTAAAACTTGAGGTAACTGATCATAATTTACTAAAACTCTATCATATTGACCAAGCCTTGCAAGTTCTGTTTCACCATCATTATAATATAATACACTAGATTCTTTTGAATAAAGTTTATCTTTATCAAAATCTGGTGATGAAATAATGATATATAATGCAAATACTAAAGCTATTGATATAACTGCAATACCACCAATTAAAACAATTGATAATATAGTCTCACCAACATTTTTATTTTCTCCAGGATTTTTTTTATTTTTTGTGCCAAATTTTTTAAACTTTAACTTTTTCATAACAATTCTCCTAACTTTGTTAAATAATCTAAACCATTCAAGGTAACATTAACTAAAATTCCATTATCTTTAATATATTCATAAGGAATACTTTTTCGCATATTTTTATCAATAAATTCTATAAATTTTTTCCCAGGTAATATATAATACAAATCATTCATATAAATAATTAAAAAAGCAATACCACCATGATTAAGTATATTTCTAATATGTTTAATTTGATGATCATGAACATTACTTACAGGAAAAGATGTTTTATTTTTAGTTTCCTTTGCATCAAATTCAATATATTTACCTTTATATAAACCATTAAAATCAAGTGTTGATGGAAGTTCATAAAATGCATCAGTAATTCTCTTACCACTTCCACTAAAACTAGTTTTAACAACTCTTATCGGAGTAGGTTTCTTATAAATATATGCTATATCATTATCTCTATAATAAATATTAGCTTTCTCAATTAAATATTCAAGAGTCATACCTCGATTTTTATAAGAAACAACACTTTTATATTCTTTTTTAATGTTGCCCGGATATAACATAACATCACCTGCAATAAAATTATACCATATTCTTTTCTAAATTTATAGTAAAACCCATAAAATTGTCAAATGTAGACATTTAAAACTTTTGACATCTTTTGTCGAAAATAATGAAATTATTAAAAATATTTTGTAAAATATAAATGGTGAAGAAAATGAATATAGATAATATAATAAATATAATGATGGAAAAGATAGATTGGGCAACACTAGATACTATATTTTTACCTAATCCTAAAATTGATATATCACATGATATTGACGAATCTTAAAATTATTGGTATAATTTTCTTGTTAGAGGTGAGTATATTGTATAACGATCGATTGTATTTAACTCCTCAAGAAATACTTGAGAAAGAATTTAAAATTGATGCAAGGGGATATCGACCTCAAGAAGTTGATAAGTTTTTGGATATGGTTATCCGTGATTATACGGAATATTCTAATATTGTAAAAAAATTAGAAAAAGACATTAAAGATTTAACTGATGATAACATCAAGTTAAAAGGAGAAATTAGAAGACTACAAGAAGTAGCATCAACAAATAGTGATACTCCATCAAGAAGTATTAATAATGTTGATTTACTTAAAAGAATTAGTCAACTAGAAAAAGTAGTATACGGAAATAATGAATAATCTTGTGACAAATGCTGCATAAAATAGTTATGTAGAGGAAAGTCCATGCTCGCACAAGCTGAGATGCTTGTAGTGTTTGTGCCTAAGGAAAAAATAACTTAGGGTAGTTTATAACTAACGGCTTCGAGGAAACCTCAAATGGTTTTAGTAGATATAAAAGTGCCAAAGAGACGAGTTACAAGGGAAACTTTGTAAGTGGAACGTGGTAAACCCCGCAAGCGAGAAACCCAAATTTTGGTAGGGGAGCCTTGATTCTTAAGAAATGAATTAAGAATGGGTATCGAAAGATAAGATAAATATTTGTCGCTTCATATGAAGAACAAAACATGGCTTACTTAGATTATTTTTTATTTTCAATTAAAAAAGGAGTGAATATTTTGAACGAAATTGGTGAGGAGCTTCAGTATGCAAGGGAGTCATCAGGTGTTAGTTTAAATGAAGCAAGTAAAGATTTAAATATTAAGGTAGAAATACTAGAAAATATTGAAGACGGAAGAACTGGTGCATTCAAAGATATATTTGAACTTAAAGATTATATTTCAAATTATGCTAAATACTTAGGTTTAAATGAAAAAGAACTAATTGATGAATTTAATGAATACATGTTTGAATACACATCAAAGATTCCAATCAAAGACATTGAAAAAACAATTGAACTAAAATTAAAAGAAGAAGACAATACCAAAAAAATTGCTTCTCCATATACTAAACAAGCTAAAAAATATAATAAATGGGTATATGTTGCAATATATGTTTTTATTTTATTACTTGTTTTAGTGGCAATTATCTGGTCTGTTAAACAAGTTACAATTAATCGTAATGTAACAGATACAATTAGTTATGGAAAGTAGGGATAAAATGAATTTACCAAATAAAATAACAATGACAAGAATAGCATTATCGGTACTTTTACTCATAGGAATGTTACTTCCATGGTATCAACTAGGAATAAATTTTGCTACATGGCAAATAGGTAATGTTAATGTATCACTTAAATACATAATAGCTGGAATTATCTTTCTAATAGCATCTCTATCAGATTCATTAGACGGATATATTGCTCGTAAATATAATTTAGTAACGGATTTTGGCAAAGTAATGGATGCCATCGCAGATAAATTATTAGTAAATGGTTTATTAATAATTCTTGCATATGATGGTGCTATATCTATTGTAATACCAGTTGTTATAATATCTCGTGATATAGTAGTTGATTCATGTAAAATGATATCAGGACAAAAAGGCAAAGTAGTAGCAGCATCAATACTAGGTAAATTAAAAACCATTTGTATGATGAGTGGTTTAACTCTAACATTCTTTTACAATTTACCATTTGAATTAATAAATTTCCCACTTTCAGATATTTTACTTATATCTGCAGTAATATTATCAGTAATAAGTGGATGCCAATATTTCTATGGTGTAAAAGATATATTATTTCCAAACAAGAAGGACTAAACAAAGTCCTTTTTTTATATAAGAAAATACTTGCATTTATATGGATTGTTACATTAATTATTTTAACAACTTACATGATTATAAACTAAAGAAAGTTAATAAATTATCATCTAATTTAGTTATTTCATATAATATCAGGCAAGTACTTGCAAGTATTTTAAATATAATAGAAATATTTAGATAACTGTGTTTTTGTCTTAGTTCAAAAAAAATATAATTCATACTATAAATTAGAAAGGAAATGTTGATATGAATTATTTTAATGAAAGTTTTAAAGAAGAAGTTACTTCAAAAAATATGGATAAAATGATGGGCTCACCATATGAAAAAGAAATGAATATGACAATGCCTATCGGTGGATGCATGAGTACTCCGATTTATGAATGCCCACAAGAAAGAGTGTGCCACAGATACATTTGCCATGAAGTTCCACATGTAATGCCATGTAATACAAGAATTATCAATCACCATGTTTTTAGACATACATTTACACCAGAATACACATGTTGTGAAGAAAATGTCTGTGAAAACATCTATGGACCAAGATGTTGCTAGAAAGAGTTACAAACGTAGCTCTTTTTTTATGAAATGTCTGGAAAAATACCTAAAAATTTGATACAATGTATACGGAGGTAAAATAATGCTAGAACAAAATAAAACATTTAAAGAATATTTAAGTAATTTAAAAAAAGAAGAATTAAACAAAATAATTGAATGTTATAACAAATTATGTATAATATTTGATTATCCTAAAATAGAAGAATCAAAAGGGAAAAAAGAAGAATTAATAAATTCTTTAGTTAACATCAAAGATAATTATTTTAAAGGTATTATAAAGTTACTTGACCAAAAAGATTTTGGATTACTTACAAAAATAGTAAAAAAACCAAGTGAAGAACAACTTATAAATAATAAAGACCTAATTAATTATCTAAAAGAACAACATATTTTTTACACTCTAGATAACTTATCTGTAGTAACAGATATCGACTTAAAGAAAATAATAAGTAGTAAAGAAGTAATAAAGTATGTAAAGAAAAATAATGATTTATATAAAATGATGGATGGAATAATTATTGCGTACGGGGTAATTGATATAAAATATTTTAATATAATAATATCAAGTATCGATAACTTTAATTTAATAATACCCAAACTAGAATTTTATTATAAAAAAGATTATAAAGTATTAATAGATAGAATTATTACTAATAAATTAAATAATAAAAAAAGAATAAATAGATATTTTAAAGATAAAAATTATAAGAGTTTTACAATCAAAGATTATATTAAAATGGGTAATAACACATATCATCATGGTATTAAATCATATAAAGCATTCATCAAAATGTTAAAAAATCACTATGTATTTAAAAATAGTGATATAGCATTTATTGATAAAAATATAGTTATACCATACTTGTATAACTCATTAAATGAAGAAGAAAAAGCAAATAAAAATCTAGAAGATACAATTCTTAGTTTATTTGAATTTAAGGGTGATAAACTAAGATTAAAAATGATTGAAGAAATAACTGAAATAAGAAGTGAATTTCCTCTTTGGGAGTATCGAGGATATACAAAAAAGGAGAGTAAAGATGAAAAATAAAGGATATACAGTGGTTGAATTAGTAATTGTATTAGCAGTATTTAGTCTATTTTATTTTATTGGAGTAGGAGTAATTGCCAAAGATATAAATGTTAATTATGAAGATACAATGTATGAACAAAAAATAGCAGCTATCGAAGAACAAGCAAGTATCTATGCAAAATCAAAAGATGAATTATTTAAAGATAGCGATACAATTTATTTAACAGTTAAAGAATTAGCAGATGCTGCAGCTATCATAAGTAATAAAGATGGGGAAGTAACTGATCCAAGGGATGGAAAAAGTAATTTAAATGAAGTAAAGGTTAAAATTACTAATATTGATTCTAAAGTAACAGCGAAAGTACTAAGTTAATATGGCTATAACTAAAACAGACTTCATAAATTATACAAGATGTCCAAGATATGTTGCATTACTTAATATAAAAAAAGATAAACTAAAAAGTGAAATAACTTACGAAGAATATAAAAAAGAAGAAACAAAAGAAAAAATAAAAGAAATACTATCAAGTATGTTTGATGATGCATCATACACTATAGATAACACAATAAAAGAAAATAAACAAACTGAAGCTCTAATGCCATATTATAAGGAAGTGGAAGTACAATCTGCTAGATTAGTGGACAAGTATTTCGGCGGTTCATCAATTTTTTCACTAGAAACTAAAGAACAAAAATGTTATAAATATGATAATGGTAAAATACTTTATCTTTGTTATGTTGATGTCTATAATGAAAATAAAAATAAAGAAAATATCATCGAAGTAAAAGCAACAACCATTAATAAATATGAACATTTAGAATCAGGTTATCCCAAAAAAGATAAATATTCTATCTTTAAATATGATGAAAATACAAATTGTTATTATTTAAAAGATGAATTACCAAACTATGACATATCAAAAGAAATGCCAATAGAAAATTATAATGAACAAAAAAATAAATTGTTTGATAGATATTCTAGTGTAGGTGGTTACGTATTTGACTTAGCTGTCCAAAGATACTTCCTTGAAGGAGAATATAAAAATAATAATAAATCTAGTAAAGATATAAAATATTATCTAGCAGTATTAAATAATAAATATGTTTTTGATGGAACATATGACTCTGGTAAACCAGTATATAATATAGATAAATATGGTAATGAATTAATTAATTTTATAGATTTAACAAGTATTACAAAGTATTATCTAAGTATTATAGATGATATAAGAAAGAATCTAGAACATGATATAGATATTTTAAATGCTTCTCCAGTTAATCTGGGGCGTTATTGCCAAAGAAATAAAATTCGTGAGTGTCCATTCTTTAAAACAATATGTGCATCATTTATACCTGAAGAAAATTCAAGCCTAAATTATTTAAATAATGCATCAGGTTTTAAAATAAAAGATGGAACAAGAATAAAAGGACTAGATTTAATAAATGCGGGATACATAAATATGCTTGACATACCAGATAGTTTTATCACAAATAAAAAACATATGATTCAAAGATATTGTCTAAGTAGTAATAAAGAGTACATCGATAAAGAAAAAATTATCGCCGGATTAAAAGAATTAAAGTACCCGATATATCACCTTGATTTTGAAACATTGCCATGTCCAGTACCAAGATTTAAAGGTGAACACCCATATATTCAATCAGTATTTGAGTTTAGCCTACATGTTGAAAAGAAACCTGGGGTTTGTGATAAAGATAAGGATAATTATGTATTCTTAGCAAAATCATTTGATAAAGATGAAAGGGAAGAACTAATTAAAAATTTATTAAAATACGTAAAACCAGATGGAACCTTATTTGCTCAGAATGTTGCTTTTGAAAAGGGAAGAATCAAAGAACTAGCAGAAATGTTTCCCAAGTATAAAGATGATTTAATGTCCATCTATAATTGTGGTTTTGATTTATTATGGTTAGTAAATACTAATTCAAAGTTATATGAAAGTCTTGGATTTGATAAAGAAAGAAGTGCTTTACCAAACTTTTATGATAAATCCTTAAGTGGTTCATATTCAATAAAGAAGACACTACCAGTATTTAGTGATCTTTCATATAAAAATCTTGAAGTTCATAATGGTACTGATGCAATTGTTGCATATGCAAATTATAATAATATGACTAAGAAAGAGTTAGAAAAAACATATGAAAATCTTAAAATTTATTGCAAGCAAGATACTTGGGCAATGGTAGTAATACTAGATGCTTTAAGGAACATTTCTAAATAAATGTCAAATTAGTGTCAAATTTTCACATTTTTCTTGCATAATATTGTGGTATCTTGTATCATATTAATGAAGAGGGAAGTGAAAAATATGATTTATCCATCAATAGATAAATTACTAAACATTGTAGATTCAAAATACAAATTAGTCCATGTTGCTTCAATAAGAAGTAAGCAAATGCTTGAAAATAATCACTACCAAATGAAAGAATCAGAATACAAAAATAAAAGAAGTTTAGGTAGAGCCCTTGAAGAAGTTGAAGCAGGATTAATAAAAATTGTTGAAGATGTGCAAAAATAGCTTGATTATTTTATCAAAATATGATAAAATATTCTTGTTCTTGGGGAATTAGCTCAGTTGGCTAGAGCATCACGCTTGCACCGTGGGGGTCGCGGGTTCGAGTCCCACATTCTCCACCAGAAGAAAATCAAAGTCCGAATTACGGGCTTTTTATTTTGTCAAAAACACATCAAACTAAAATGTGGGACTAGCCAACTGATCTATAATATAGCACAACTTCAGCAATTAATAATGTATTAAAAAAATAAAGGTTTCAAAGGTCACGAATTTACAACCTTTGAAAATTTATCTTGTGAAAATAGTTTTTATATGTTACCATAAAAATGAATTAAAGAAACTGATGCAATTAGTATTATTTTAAAATCTGAAAATAATGTATTAAAAAAATAGGATTGCTATAATGTAAATAAATTTAAGAAAAGGTATTGCTTTTAATTGTGAAATATTATGAGTACTATTAAGTACTTCATAAAAAAACTCCTTCCATTATTAAATAATTAATTAATGGACTGAGGGTAAAACACCTAGCACACTAAATGTATCTATAAATATTATAATACAAGATAAATCCTTTACAAGTAGTAAAATAGTACTATTGTGGTTTAATTCTATGATATAATCATTAACGAGGAAGTGACTCATGAAAAAGTTAAATATATTATATGAAGATAAATACTTAATCATAGTTTATAAAAGACATGGTTTATTAACAATATCGCGCGATAATCATAATGATTTAAATTTATATGATGAAGTAAAAGAATATGAAAAAAAGAAAAATCCAAGGAATAAGATATTTATTGTTCATCGTCTGGATAAAGATACCAGTGGCTTAGTGTTATTTGCCAAAAATGAAAAAATAAAATATGCATTACAAAATAATTGGAATAAAGTAATAAGAAAATATTATGCGGTAGTGGAAAAAGAAGTACTAGAAAATAAAACCTTAATAAATTATTTGCAAGAGTCTAAAACAGGTGAAGTATTTGTAACAAACAATAAAGTAATGGGTAAAAAAAGTATAACCAAATATGAAGTATTATCTAAAAATAATAAATGTAGTTTACTTGACATTGAAATTAAAACTGGTAGAAAAAATCAAATCAGAGTGCAACTTGCATATATTCTTCATCCCATCATCGGAGATAAAAAATATGGTAATACCAAAAATAAAGAGTTATTGCTTCAAGCATATTACTTAAAATTTAATCATCCAGTTGATAATAAAGAAATTATCATCAAGACAGATATTGAAAAAAGTTTGACAAGCTACTTGCAATAGATTATTGTTTATGCTATAATTTATCCAATCAGTGATTGATGGAATTTACGACTCCGGAGCTGAATCGTTTAAATCGCGTTAAGATACAATAAGTTAAATAAAGGATGGTACCGTCATATATTGACTCCTTGGGTATCATCCTTTTTATATTTTTTGAAAGGATGATTTTTATGACAAATTGGGAAGAATTAAAATGGAGAGGATTAGTTAAAGATGTTGCAGGTGATGACATCGAAGATAAAATTAATAATGAAAAAGTAACATTCTACTGGGGAACAGATCCAACTGCAGATTCATTACATCTAGGTCATTATAGTTCTCTTATTACAGCAAAAAGATTAATGAAAATGGGACATAATCCAATACTTTTATGTGGGGGAGCAACTGGAAGAATCGGAGACCCAAGACCAACTGCAGAAAGAGAAATAATGAGTATTGATGCTCTTAATCACAATATTGAATGTATCAGAAAACAAATTGATAAAATATTTGATGGTAAAGCAAAACTTGTTAATAACTATGAATGGTTTAAAGATTATAATTTTCTAGATTTTTTACGTGATGTAGGTAAATACATAAATGTAAATTATATGCTTAGTAAAGATATAATACAAAGAAGATTAGAATCAGGTATAACTTATGCTGAATTTAGTTATATGTTAATCCAAGGGTATGACTTCTTACACATGTATGAAACGATGAATTGTACTATGCAAGTTGAAGGATCAGATCAATGGGGTAACATCACAACAGGAATTGAACTAATTAGAAAAATGAAAGGTAAAGAAGCATATGCATTTACAATGCCATTAATACTTGATGCAACAGGTAAAAAATTTGGTAAAAGTGAAGGAAATGCTTTATGGCTTGATATAAATAAAACATCAAGTTATGAATTATACCAATACTTAATTAATACTGATGACTCAAAAGTATATGAATATTTAAAAGTGTTTACATTCTTAACTCCGGAAGAAATTGATGCAATCATGGTAAAACAAAATGAAGCGCCTCACTTAAGAATAGCTCAAAAAACATTAGCAAAAGAAATTATTACTGACTTACATGGTGAAGAAGAATTTAATAAAGCATTAAATATATCTGAATGCTTATTCTCAGAAAAAATATGGAATCTATCTAGTGATGAAATAATAAATAATATTAAAGATGTACCAAGATTTACAACAAATGATAATATCTCTTTAGTAGATTTGCTAGTAAATAACAATATAACATCAAGTAAAAGAGAAGCTAGAGAAATGATTTCAAATAATGCCATAAGTATTAATAATAAAAAAATAAATGATGTAGAAAAAATAGTAACTAAAGAAGATGCTATAGAATCTAAGATATTACTAATTAAAAAGGGAAAGAAAAATTACTATTTAGGACTTATTGATTAAGTCCTTTTCATATAAAAAAGAAGTCTTTGTTAACTTCTTTTCATTTCATTACTTGCACCAACTAACCAATCAATTGAAATGTTATACTCTTTAGCAATTTGATATGCAAATGCTGTTAAAATAGTGGTATAACCTTTTTCATATGCACAAATAGTAGATGGTGAAGTATTTAGACTTTTTGCAAGAGTCTTTTGATTTATATTATAAATCTTTCTCAAGTAAATAATTCTCTTGCCAATATCTTTCTTATCTAATTCATCTAGATTTTGAAAGATATCTTTTGTTTTTGATAGACCCGTCATATAATCTAAACTCAAATTATAATATTTAGCTAAGGTAATTAAATGTTTTAAAGGTATAATTTTTTTACCTTTTTCCCATTCACCATAGCTTTGTTGACGAACTCCAAGAAGTTCACCAACTGCTTTTTGAGTTAGATTGTTATAATCACGTAAATCAAACAATCTGTCATTTTCCACTACTCGTCACCATATTAATTTTCCCATTAAAAATAAAAATATTCGTTTTTTACAGACAAATACGAAAATATTTGATATAATTTATATAGAAAAGAGTGGTGACATGAAAGAATATCTAAAAGTAAGTAAAAAATTAGCTAAAAAACAAATTATTGAAAGCATCGAACTAGAAATAATTTATGAATTTATTATATTAAAAAGTAAAGAAATGATTATAACTAAAATAGATACAATATACATTTTTAGTAAAGAAGAATATTTATCTATGGTAGATGATGCCATAACAAAGTTAAATAACTTATTAACATTTAAATTAAAAAGAGATAATAACAAAATAATTCTGGGTTAATATAATTATCACAAAAAAAATGTGCCATATTATATTTTAGGAGGGTTATTATGTATTACAAATATTATCAAGGTGATAGACAATTCTTTGTACCATTCTTACTTGGTGGCTTAGCCGGCGGAGCAGCTGTAGGTTTATCTCGTCCAAGACCAATATATAATGTTGCACCACAACAAGGAATGCCATATTATCAAAGTTCATATAGTTATTATCAACCAATACCTAGAGTATATTACTATTAAGCCATATGAAAATATGGCTTTTTAAATGCAATACCTAAAAATAAAAAATAAATTATTATCGTAGAACCTCCATAAGATAAAAAAGGCAAAGGTATTCCCATGATAGGTAAAAGTCCAAGATTCATTGAAATATTTATAACTTGACCAAATAAAAACATAATTGTAAAAGCCATAAGTACACATTTAACCTCACCATTTTCAATATTAAATAACTTATTTACTAAATATACATCCATTAAAAAATAAAGAATAAAAATTATAAACCCGAATATAAAACCAAAATTAGTTATTATATATGAAAAAATAAAATCGGTATGTGCCTCAGGTATATATATTTTGTTTAAAGGTATCAAATTTAAAAACTCTGATGAACCAATCCCAATTAACGCATTACCTAACTGATATGAATTCATTGTTTTAAAAGTAATTAATCTTTCAACTCTATAAAAAAAACTTGTACCAATTAAACTAATAAGTAAATCTTTATTAAATAAATAAAAGTAAATAAATATTGATAAAAACAAAATAATTATAAAACCAACTAAGTAATACCAAAACTTATGTATATGACTAAGCAAAATAATACTTAAATCAATAAGTAAATAAAATATTATTGCACCCGTGTCTGGTTCTAAAAAAACAAGCACCGAAGGAATAATTGAAAAAATTAATATCTTACTTAAAAAAACAAATTCACTTTTAATACCAGTATTTTTATACTTACATAAAATATTACTAAGTACTAATGTAAGGGATAACTTCATAAGTTCACTCGGTTGAAAAGAAAAAAACTTCAACTTAATCCAAGCTCTAGCACCATTTATAACATCACCCCAGATTAAGCAATATAAAAGTAACATATTAGTGATTACATATAAAACTATTGAATACTTAAATAACTTCTTAGTATTTATCTTTTGTACTACAAAAAAACTAATAACTCCAACAACAAACCATATAATTTGTTTTAAATAATTATATTTATAAATAGTACTTAAACCTCTAGTATTATATAATGAAATAATACTTAGTATCATTAATAACAAAAGAGGCAAAACAAACATTTCCCTTTTACTTAACAACTTCTTCATATTACTATTATGTGTATTTTTTTAATATTTATCATAAAATATAGTGAGGTGGAAAATGGATAAGTTACCTAAAGTTTTTGCAAACCCAATAGATAAAAAAATAAATAACTACCAAGACTTATATTATAGTGATCGTACCCCGAAAGCTTTATCTAAAAAAGATGTAAATAAAAAAATAAATGAAATATTTGGTTCACTAGATCATGTTTATAAAAGTAGGGTAAGAATTACCCTAAAAGATAAAATAATTGATGAAGTAATCGTAGGTAAAACAAGTATATATCTCTTAACAATAGATAATAAAAAAATAAAAATAACAGATATAATAGACATAGAAAAAAGCATATCTTAGATAATTTCTTCGATATACTTTTTTAATTGTTTAGCATTTTTATCAAATATTATTTTAAGTTGGTTATCAATTTCAACGATACCTTTAGCACCCAATTTTTGAATACCATCTTTATTAGCTAAAGTTACATCTTTCAAAATAACTTTAAGTCGAGACATATTACATTCAGCATTAACTATATTATCTTTACCACCTAGGTAAGTAATTAGTTTATTAGCTTCAACTTTAAAATCTCTTTTTGATAATTTAACTATAACTAATGAAATAATAATTAGAATAATAGCTATAACTATGTATTCAATCCATATTTTCAAAATATCATCACCATATTAATCATACCATAATTTAGAAAAAAGATAAAGTAAAAAGCATACACTTATTTTAAATGTTATCATAAATTATTAATGAAAGTACATGAAAGGGTGATTAGTTTATGAATAAAGAAAATAGAACAGATGGAAATTGCATAAATGAAATACTTTGTGTTATATTAGTTCTTCAAGAAAATGCTTGTCCAGATAATTGCTTACAAACTTGTGATAGACCAGTTTTAGGTGGAGGTACTAATTGTTTAATATGTAATACTAGACCAGTTATGCTATATACTTGTTGTGGTAATGGTACTCCATGGAGCATGCCAATAACAAAAGATTCAACTGCAACATGCACAGGTAATACAGGTACATGTTCAAATGTATTTAGAGTAGAAAAAATAGAAGGAAACTGTTGTACATTTAGAGTTTTAGCAGATAACACAGATGAAACAAGCATTTATCCATATGTTGCTACGAATGTATTCTTTACAATGGATTGTAGTTGTTTATGTTGTATAAGATGTCTATCAGACACATATGTAGATTGTCTTTGTTAAAGATTAAAAAAAAGCACTTAATTGTGCTTTTTGCATGCAACTATTTAGAACTATTATTTTGTTGAATAGTTAAAAGTGCATTTTGAATATAATTAGAATATTGTTTTTTCATTTCATCATCTTGAATTTCCATCTTATATTCTTTTCTATAGTGTTGTAATGCATTTAAACCAATACTACTTTGATTATTTTTAATGTATTTTTCCGCAAGTGTTTCTTTTATACTATCTTTTAAATTTTCTAAAGTATCTTTTTCATAAGTTTTAACCTTTAATATTACATGATATCCAAGTTCAGTAGTAATAACTGAAGTAGAGTATTCTCCATCTTTTAAAGATTTAGCAGCTTTAACTAATTCATCATATTTACTAGATAAAGAACCATAATTTATTTTACCTAGTGCACCACCTTTATCTTTATTAGAATCATCTTCAGAATATTCTTTAGCAAGTTTAGTAAATGCTTCAGTTATATTTTCACCATTCTTTTTAGCAGTATTTAACTTATCAATTACTTCATTAGCTTTTTTCTTAGCTTCATCTTGTGCAGCTTTCTTTTCATCATCAGTAGCATCTTTTTTAACATTACTTGTTATAAGAATATGATTAATTTCCATATCTCCGATAGCATCATTTTTATAATAGTTTTCTACTTCTTTATCAGTTATCTTAGTTTTAGCATATTCTTCGATAGCATGACTTTGTAAATATGATAAATATGCATAATCTTTATAAGCATCTATAGTATTATATCCAGATCCTTGAAGTGCTTCAAGAAGTTTATCTTCACTACCATATTGTTCTTTTAAACTATTAATTAATGCATCAGCATTCTTACTTGCAGTATCTTTGTAATCTTCAAATTCAGTTTCACAAATGTATTTATCTACCATTGAAATTAATGAATTTAAACCATATTCATTTTTAATCAATTCATAGAAATCATCAACACTTATTTTTTCCCCATCTTTGAAAGTTACAATTGCTTCCTTTCCATTTTCTAGTTTTGGTACTTTACCACAGCCACTTGCTAGTAGCATTATCGCACATAGTGCAAAAATCTTTTTTTTCATTTTCTATCTCTCCTTATGTAGGTATTATAACAATAATTTTCCTATTTTACAATGTTTTTAGGTATTTTTTGCCCTCACAAATATAAAAATAAACCATAGAATACTAGTGAAAAGACAAAATAAAGGAGGAAAGTTTTATGAATAACTGTGGAAATGGCCTTGGAGCTGCTATAATTTTAGTACTATTTATTCTTTTAATTATCATAGTAGGGGCCTTTATCTAAATTTTTAAAATATATATAAGGAGGTTAAAATGAGTTGTTGTAAAAAAGAATGCGACAACACTTCAGGTAATACTTTTACAGCTAGTTATGCATTTATAGTTTTAATTCTATTCATCTTACTAGCTATAATCTGGGGCGGAGCATTTTTCTAGAAAGGGGGAAACCTCTTTTTTATTTTTTATTTTTGTGGTACAATCTCTTTGAAGAAGGTGTTAAAATGACCAAAAAAGGACTATATAAAGTAGAATGTGAAATAGAAGTTGCTTTTACAAGACTAATTGGTACCCTTGCAATAATGCAAGAATTAGAACTTTATAAAGATATTCGCGGTGAACTATCAAATTTATTTAAAATCATAGTAAGCTGGGGAGCAAAATTTCAAATAGAAAGAAATCTAAATTTTATAACCAAAGAAGAATTAATTAATATACATAATAAAATAGATAAAATAGAGTCTCATTATGTATATTTAAATTACCCAGGTAATGAAACTAAAATTAAGTGATGAAATACTTATTTGGTTCGAAGAAATATTTAGATTAAATAATATATTAACCCAAGCGAAGTGTTGTTAAAAATTTTTGCAACACTTTATTTTTTTAAAAATATGTAATATAATGATGTTAAGAAATGAGGTATATATGTTAAAATTAGAGAATGTTAGAAAAACATATGGAAGCCTAGTTGCAGTTGACAACTTATCTTTTTCTGTTAAAAATGGAGAGATATTTGGACTTCTTGGTGAAAATGGTGCAGGTAAAACAACAACATTTAGAATGATAATGGGATTACTTGAACCTGACAAAGGGAAAATTACCCTGGATGGAAAGAAAATTGATTATAAAGTAACAGATAAAATAGGTTTTGTTACTGAAGAGAGAAGTTTGTTAACTAAACTAACTGTTAAAGAAATGATTGAATATTATGGTGTTTTAAAAGGAATGGATGAAAGCAACATTGATAAAAAGTTAGATTATTGGTTAGAAAAATTTGAAGTAACTGAATACAAAAATAAAAAGATAAAAGAATTATCTAAAGGAAATCAACAAAAGATTCAGTTCATATCAGCAGTTATCAATGATCCAAAACTATTGATATTAGATGAACCATTCACAGGTTTAGATCCAATAAATGTGAACCTTTTAAAAGACGCTGTAAAAGAACTCCAAAAAAAGGGTTGCTCTATTATATTTTCATCACATCAAATGGAATATATCGAAGACTTTTGTGAACAATTAATTATTTTAGTACATGGTAGGGCTATATTAAATGGAAGCCTAGATGAAATAAAAGAAAACTATGCCAAGAAAAATATCATTATTAAAGCTGATGATTTAGATATTGATGCAATAAAGAAAATAAAAGGTGTAATAGATGTAGAACAAAAAGCAAATGAAGTAGTAGTTCACATCGAAGATATAAGTATTTCAAAAAGTGTATTTGACATTGTAAAAGATAAATATGTTACAAAATATGTTGTAGCGGATGCTCCATTAAATGAAATATTTATCCATTATGTAGGAGGTAAAGATGAATAAGAAATTTTGGTATCTAACACGTGTTAGCTTAAAGAAAAAGATTGGTTCAAAATGGTTTTTAGCAACAAATATTATCTTAGCAATAGCTATAATTTGTATAATTAACTTAAATTCTATAGTTAAATTCTTCGGAGGAGACTTCTCAGATAATTTGACAATTTACTTAATAGATAATAATACTAATATGGCAGATTATTTTAAAAACACTTTAGAATCTTTAGATGAAGATAAAAAACTTACAATAAAAAGTGAAGATAAATCTTTAGATGAATTAAAAAAAGACTTAAAAGATTCTGAAGTAATCGTAGTATTAAATAGTGATAATAAAGAATATTTAAAAAGTGATGTTATAAGTAATAGTAAAATAGATAATGGAGTATATCAAGAAATAGCAAATTCCCTAAATGCAACAAAAGCAACAATTGGAATGATTAATGCTAATATAGATCCAATAGTTTTATCTAATATATCAATGCCAACAACCATAAATAGAACTCTACTTAATGATACAAGTAGTGTTGATGAAAACATGGAAATAGTAATGAATAGTGTATTTCCAACAATAATATTACCATTCTTTATGTTAGTGGTATTTCTTGTTCAAATGGTCGGCGGAGAAATCTGTGAAGAAAAAACAACAAGAAGTATGGAAATAATCATATCAAATGTAAGTCCTAAAATACATTTATTTTCTAAAGTACTTGCAAGTAACATATTTGTAATAATTCAAGGATTATTACTTATTATATTTGCATTCATTGGTCTAGGTATAAATAAATATTTAACTAAAACATCCCCATTAAGTTTAATAAGTTCTTTGGTGGGAAATGTAGATTTATCAATTCTTACAGATAAATTACTAGTACTTGTTCCAACAACTCTATTATTAATGTTATTATCATTCTTATCATATGCAATATTATCAGGAATACTTGCATCAATGACAGTAAATATCGAAGACTTTAATCAATTACAATCACCAGTTATGCTTTTATCAGTATTAGGTTACTACTTAGCAATAACTGCATCAATGTTCAAAGGTTCAACTCTTATTCATGTTTTATCATATTTACCATTCTTATCAGCATTCTTAAGCCCAACATTATATATAATCGGAGAAATATCAGCTTTTGAAATAATTATATCTATTATAATAATGATACTATTTATTGTTTTATTACTTAAAAAAGGTATCAAAGTATACAAAAATGGTATTTTAAATTATTCAACAGATAAGGTATGGAATAGAGTATTTAAATCAATAAAAAACTAAAATAAAGAAGTTAATAAAAATAATTAAAGCAGGGTTAAATATGAACTCAAAAAGTATAAAAGATTCATTACTAGTGCAAGAAAGAATTGAATTAAAAGGTAATCTTTATCATAAAACTCAGATTGATTTTTCATATAATAACAATTCCTTGGAAGACAAAACTATAACTAGTAATGAAACAGAAAGTATCTATGATACAGGAACAATTTTAACAAATAAAGGCGAAGTAATAAATTTAAAAGATGCAACTGAAACAAAAAATCATTTTACATTATTTAAATATATGCTTGAAACTCTTGATGAATCATTAACTGAAGATATAATTTAACTGAAGGATTGTATTATCATATATATAATAGGCAGTAGTGTTGATAGCACTTGCAAGTTTCATTTTGATTCGCTCAATTTTTTTAATTGTATTATAAATATAGTTCAAGTTAATCACTCTTTCTGTAATGTCGTTTTCAACTATAATTATAGAAGATTACTTGAACTTTTTTTAGCATAAAACAACTGAAAATTAATAGTTGATCCCAGAGTGGTCTTTGTAAAGTACCTCCTAACAACAATTCCGTTTTTACTTTAGAATAAGGAAAACCGCAAATTTTAATTAAATTTATTGACTTATTAAGCCAAATAATGTAGAATATAATACAAGTTTTGGAAAGTTTGTCCATTAGATGAAAATTTGTATATTATAAAAAAATAGGGAACATGAGGCAAACTATATGCTTTTTGTTCCTCTTTTTGAAAAAAATTTACACAACATAGGTTTTGTTACTATGTTAATATAAAAAAATAGTGCGTGAAAGGAGGATTTTTAAATGAAAAAAGTGCAATTAAAAAATGATATTGTAAAAAATCTAAAAACAAAACTTTCAGACCAAAAAATTAAAATTTCTTTTGGAAATAAAATTGGATTGGGTTACGACGGTTGTGGAACCCACACACATAAATAATTTAATATAATAAAAAATTAAAAAATTAAATTTATCCTATGTTGTGTATTTATTAATGGAGGTAAATATGAGAAGTCCGTGGTTAAGTCGCGAATATGAAAAATCAAAAAATGTTGTTGTAAAAAAAAGAAATAATGAGTACTTGTTAATAAACACAGCAAATAATGCTGAAATAAATTTATCTGAAAAAGAATATGAAAAGTATGATAAAAATTTATTTAATGAGATAGAGTGGGAAAAACTATTTTTAATGGGATTAGCAGCTGATAAGAATTGTGATGATTTTGAAATAGATCCTAACTTTGATTTAATGAAGAAAAACTTTATAAAGTCATCTAAAGTTGAAACATTCCCACTAAAAGTTGAAAATGAGATGTTTAAAATCTTAATTAATCCTGAATATGGATCTTGGATGGCTTTAACTGAAGAAGAATATGAAAAGTATGAAAATGGTGGTTTATCTAAATCTGAGTGGTTGAGCTTATTTATTAGAGGATTAGCTGAAGAAGAGGGAGAAACTGAAGTTGAATTGGACTTTCCAGTACCAGCTGATTATCCTAGTGTAATTGTTGTTAATATTACTACTGGTTGTAATTTAAGATGTAAATATTGTTTTGCAGATTGTGGACCATTTAAAGGTGAAAATATGACAGAGGATGTTATGGATGCAACAATTGATAGCATGTTATCAATGCCACAAGTAAAAGTAATTACTTTTGAATTTCAAGGTGGGGAAGCTTCAACAAATGTTCCTGGTATGAGAAAGTTTATTGAAAAAGTTGAGCAAGTAAAATCAAAGTATGATAAATTGGTAAAATATAGAACTGAAATAAATTGTGTATCTGTTACTGATGATTTAATTTCTCTAGTAAAAGAATATAATGTTAGTGTTGGTGTTAGTTTAGATGGTCCTAAAGAAATGACAGATCAAACTAGAGTTGATATTACTGGTAAAGGTGCCTATGATAGAATAGAAAAAGGTATTAAAAAATTGAGAGATAATGGAATATATATAGATGGTGCTGTTTGTACTATAGGACAACATAATGTTCATTATCCAAAACAATTAATGGAATATTTTGATTCTATGGGTATGAACTTCAAACCTAGACCTGTTAATATTCTTGGTCGTGAAAAAGAAAATCATTTAACAACAAAACCAGGCGAGTGGGCAGAATGCTTCAAAAAAATGCACCAAATGAAAGATGATGTAGATGTTGAAAACTTTTCTATTCATATATTTGAAGAAAATGTTTATACACCTATTAGAGATTATATATGTTTGAGATATCCGTGTGGTGCTGCTAGAGAATTAGTTTCTGTTAATCCAAATGGAGATGTATTCCCATGTGATGGATTTAAAGGTGAAGAGAAATTCGTTATGGGAAATGTTTTGAACGAAAAAATAGAGGATATGTTAAAGAAACCAGAGATTCTTAAATTAAGAGATAGAACCTCAAAAGATATTGAAAAATGTAGTAAATGTTTATTTAGAGGAATGTGTTGTTCTTGCTGTTATTCCGCTTATGGTAAGTTTGGAGATATATATAGAGAAGATCCACATTGTGCTGATAGAAGGCAAATGTATGTATATTTAATGCAAGCTTGGCTAAAAGAGAATGCCTTAAATAGGGAAGAAATAAATGCAAAATAATCAAATAATAGTAGCTGGTAGAGACACCGGAAAAACAACATATTTATTAATTGAAATTGATAGATTACATCAAGAAGGTGTGAACATAGTAGTAATGGATTCTGCTACTGAACATGAAGAAAAATCATTATTAAAGAAAACCTGTAACAACATTAATGAATCCGTTGTAATAGATATGCGAGATCCAAATGGTATTGTAATAGATAAAGTCGGTATCCAATATTTTGTGGAAAATTTTATGAATTATTTTCCATTTGCTGAAGTTGTAAAAAATAGAAATAAAACAATATGTTTTGATTTATCTTACTTTTTAGAAAAAGGTCATGATGAATATGATAGAACAAACTCAATAGAACTATATAATTATTATAGAAGTTTATATAATAATTTATCACAACAAATAGCTGTTTCCTTAATTTTAATGGAAAAATATGGTATAATAAATAACACCGTTGTTGTGATGGATGAAATTGAATTTCCAATAGTAAACTATGATATAAGCTTACTTCAAAGAGATTTATCTTTTATTGCATCGGTTCATCCAGAAAACGCATTTGGAACTTTTTATACTGCTTTTGATAAACTAAACTTTATATCATATAGAAAAAGAAAGGAATGATAAGTATGAATATAGAACCAGAACAATTAAAACAAGAAGAAGAGTATTTAAAAAAAACTTTGGCTGTAATTAAAGAATTAATTGAAAATGATGACAATTCTATTAAAGATAGAATGGCTGAAATCCAAGAAATGAAAAAATACCTATGGGATAATAATGCAATGTTGGATGATGCTGAGATTGCTTCCGGAATGTATAATGTCAATTGTGATGTTAGCTATACTAATGAAAACATTAAAAAATTAATGAAATTAAAAAAATCTTTGGAAAATCCATATTTTGGCAGAGTTGATTTTGAATGTGATGGATTTTCAGAACCAGTTTATATTGGTATAAATGGTATAGCAAAAGATTTAAATTTCTATGTATTTGATTGGAGAACACCTATTACAAGTTTATTCTATAATTATGGAACAGGACCAGCTTCTTATGAAGCACCTAGAGGAACAATTTATGGAAATATATCTTTAAAAAGACAATACAAGATTTCTGATGAAAAGATAGAAAGATGTTTTAATAGTGATTTGAATATTGATGATGAATACTTACAAGAGATTCTTGCAAATGCCTCTTCTGAAAAAATGACGAATATTGTAAATACAATTCAAAGAGAACAAAATGAAATTATAAGAAATGTTAGTGATAAATATTTAATAGTTCAAGGTATAGCTGGTTCAGGTAAAACTAGTGTAGCGTTACATAGGATTGCATATTTATTGTATAAGGAAAAAAATTTAAGTTCGAACAATGTATTAATATTTTCTCCCAATGATGTTTTTTCACAATACATTTCAAATGTATTGCCAGAATTAGGTGAAGATAATGTTTTACAAACTACTTTTAGTGACTTTGCTAGTGCTTATATTAGAGATTTTAAGGAGATAGAAAGTTTCACACAATTTATAGAAAGATATTATAAGAGTGATAGTATTTCTGAAGAAGAATATAAAACAACAAAATACAAAATTTCTGATGAATTTAAGAGTTTAATTGATAACTATATTGAAAGATATAAAGAAAATATGTCTTTCATAAGACCAATAATAATTAATGGTAAAGCTATTAAAATTGCAGATTTAAATAGCTTATTAAAAACCACATTTGGAAAATTTCCATTATCCGAAAGAATAGATAGAATATCAGAATACATTTGTGATCATAATAATATATCATATAAGAAGTATGGTAAGACCATTAGAGAAAAAATTAAAACTATCGTAAATTTTGATTTAGATGTTAAAAAAATGTATGAAGATATTATTTCGTCAGATCAATTCAAAGAGTGTGCTGGGTTAAAAGAAAATGCTGGATTTAAAGTAGGTAAACAATTAAAATATGATGATTTGTTACCATTGATGTACATTTATTTTGAAATGAATGGTTATCCAAAAAGTAACTCTATAAGACATATAATTATTGATGAAGCACAAGATTATTCATTACTACAATTTTATATGTTGAAAAAAATATTTTATACAGCATCATTCACTGTTTTAGGTGATATACATCAAACAATTAATCCATATTATATATATAATAATTTAAATGATATAAATTCAATTTTTGAAAATAAAGGTAAATACATAGAGTTAAATAAAACATATCGTTCCAGTCAAGAAATTATAGAATTTACAAATCAAATTTTAGGATTGGATAACGCATGTTCTGTGAGAAAAAACAATGCAATTCCTGTAACATTGCGCAGCGTTCCTAAAGAACAAGCTGTTAATCAGATTATGCAAGATATAGAAATCATGAGAGAAAATGGGATTAAGAGAATTGCAATTATAACAAAAAATAATACTGAAACATTAGAACTATATGATAAACTAAAAGACCAATTAGATGATATTAATATAATTCAGCAAAATGCAAAAGCTGGTATAGGTAATATGGTAATTTTACCATCATATATATCAAAAGGATTAGAATTTGATGGAGTAATTGCTTATACAGATGAAGATCATGAATATCAAGAAAAAGATAAGTATTTATTTTATGTTGTATGTACAAGAGCACAACATAATTTGACCGTTTACAATCAAAAAACTTTAAAATTAGAAAGGAAAAAATAATGTCAAAACAATTGCTTTGTGGAAGTTCTTGTATAAAATATATATTAGAAAAATATGAGATTGATACAAACTTATTGAAATATGATATGATTTGGGTATCTGAACTAGCGTTAAGTTTGAAGAAAAATGGATTATCAAATTTACAATTATATTGCTATAATAGCAGATTGTACAATGATTTTGTTAATAAAAAAGTAGATTTAAATTTTGATGGTTTTAAATATTTAAAAGAAATGCAGGAACAAAATATATTAATTGAAGAACGCAATGTTTCAATTAATTCATTTATTGAAGAACTTGATAGTTGTAAATATTTAATATTATGCGTTGAATCAAAAGTTTTTAACAATGATGATTCAATGAATGGTGGTCATTACATAATTTTGACTGATAGATATGGAGAAAATGTAAAAGTTATTAATCCTATTAAAGATAAATATGAAATTAAAATATTAAATCTAAACTTTTTGATAAAAGCATGTAAAAATAATGGGGCTTGGCGAATTTTAATTATGGAGGGAAAAAATGATAAAAGTTGTTGCATTTGATTTGGTTGGTGTTCTTGTTAATGAAAGGAATATAGAACTCTCAGAAATAGAAGAAAAGTTAGAAAGAATGTTTGGACCAAACCTAAATGATGCAGATTATTTAATTGAAGCAAGAAAAATTATTGAAAAAGATTCAATAATTATGAATATTACAGAAACATTAATTGACAAATTATATAAAGTAAAAGATAGAGAAATATTTAAAAAAGTAAAAGAAAAAAATGAAAATGTAAAGGTTATTATAGCAACTAATCACTTATCATTTGTAAGAAATTTTATTGGAGAGTCTTTTAATGTTGATTACCTGGATGATTTAATTATCTCTGCTGAGATACATAAAATAAAACCTAATTCAGATTTTTATGAATATATATTAAACAAATACAACATTGATTCAAAAGAACTATTATTCCTTGATGATAACATTGATAATGTCAATGGAGCAAAACAATTAGGAATAAATACAATAAAAGTAGAAAAAAATACAAATCTAATTGAAGAAATAAGCAATTTTATTTAGTAGATTTTATGAGTAAATTATATGTTATAGGAGTGGGCAATGGAAATTATTATGATTTAACGTTGCGAACAATTAACATATTGAATAATGTTGATTTAATATATTGTGATGAAAAAATATTTGGTAGTTTTAACAAACAATTCAATAAAGAAAAAATAATTGGTAATAAATATAACGAAACATCAGCAAGGTGTAATAATGCTATAAAAAGTGCATTATGTGGGAAAAACGTTGCAATTTTGGGAAGCGGTGATACTGGTATATATGGAATAGCTAGTATTATTCTTGAAAGAACTTTTGAATATATGGATAAAATTGATGTTGAAATAGTTCCGGGAATTACTTATGCTATTTCCGGGGCTGCTTTATTAGGTTCACCTTTAACACAGGATTTTGCCGTAGTAACATTGAGCGATAATTTGGCAGATAAAGGAAAGTTGGTTAATAAACTAGAATCATTAGCAGTGTCGGATTTAAATATAGTATTTTATAGTATTTGTAATCCAACAATACAAAATTTAGTTATTGCTAGAAATATTTTACTTAAATATCGTTCACCAAAAACAATAATTGGAATAACAACTGCTATAAATTGTCCTAATCAAGAGGTAATTTTATCAACTTTAGAGGAATTACCTTTTGAAAAAGTAAATAGTTATTCTACATTGTTTGTTGGTAATGAGAAAACAAAAGTATTAAATAGAAAAATAATGGTAACTCCATTATTGTAAAAAAACAATGATTTTAAACTTTCATTGTTTTTTATTAGAAAAACCATTGATGAGTTATAGTTTTTAGCAATTTTACATATAAATGAAGTTTAAATAAAATTTACATCATTTTAATATACTGAATAACTAGAAGAAAAGAAGTTTAGTATTTCAAAAATATTTATTTGTTTTTAGTTCTTTTTCTTTTTTGATTTTTTTAAGTTTTTTCCAACAACAATTCGATTAACAAAGTTTATATCGTTTTATTTTCTACAATAACACCGCACTAATATTAATTTTGACGTTTTATTTCAAAATATTAGCAAAAGTAGGCACGACAATTAAAAATGTGGTATAACAATAATAGCAGTACTGAAATAAATCGAAAATTTTATGAAAAGTATAATTGAATAAAAGAAGTTACTAGAGAAATAATAAATGAATTTGTTAAAAAATCATAGAAGGAAAATGTGATCCTGAAACTAATTCAAGAGATATAAAAATTGAGGGATGGTAATGGCAGAATAGGTAGAATGATAATATTTAGAGAATGTCTAGTTAATGATACTATTCCATTTTATATTGAAGATAGAAATAAATCATTTTATATTCGTGGTATAAAAGAATATCAACTTCATAATGAAAAAGGTTACTTAATAGATACATGTTTAAATAGTCAAGATAACTATGAAAAACTAGCAAAATTTTTCTTAGAAGATTAAAAAATAGCTTAGGAATAACAAAAATCCTAAGTTTTTTACTAAAAAACAAGATTAAAGTTGATTTTTTCTGGGATGTTTTGTTATAATGGTCTAGGAAGTGATAGAGATTATGGCAAATTATGATGAATCATCAATTAAAATACTTGAAGGTCTTGAAGCTGTTAGAAAAAGACCAGGGATGTATATCGGTTCAACAGATAAAAGAGGTATGCATCATTTAGTCTGGGAAATTGTTGATAACGCAATAGATGAAGTTATAAATGGATATGGAAATTACATTAAAGTAATTATAAATAAAGATAAAAGTATAACTGTAGCTGACAATGGACGTGGAGTTCCAATTGGTATGCATGCATCTGGAAAAAGTACTCCGGAAGTAATATACACAATACTTCATGCCGGTGGTAAATTTACTGAAGCAGGTTACAAAGTATCCGGTGGCCTTCATGGTGTAGGTGCAAGTGTAGTTAATGCCTTATCAAAAGAAATGCAAGTTGTAATATATCGTGATGGACTTATTTCAGCAATTGAATTTGAAAATGGGGGACATGTTAAAACTCCGCTTCATACTGTTGGAAAAAGTACTAAAACTGGTACAATAGTTAAATTCTTGCCAGATCCAGAAATATTTAAAAACTGTAATTTTTCATATACAACAATATGTGAAAGAATGCAAGAATCAGCATTCCTTTTAAGTGGACTAACCATCGAAGTAATTGATGAAGAAGATAAACATCAAGCAAAATTCCATTATGAAAATGGATTAACAAGTTTTATAGAATACATGAACGAAGGTAAAAATACCTTACATAAAGTAATTAGTTTTAGTAATACCAAAAGTAAAATTGAAGTAGATATTGCCATGCAATATACAGATACTTACAATGAAAATATCTTATCATTTGTTAATAATGTTAAAACTAGTGATGGAGGAACTCATGAAGTTGGTTTTAAAACTGGTATAACTAAAGCATTTAATGACTATGCCAAAAACAATAATATTTTTAAAGCTAAGGATGGAACTCTAGATGGCTCTGATGTTCGTGAAGGATTATCTGCAGTAATAAGTTTAAAAATACCTGAAGAATTACTACAATTCGAAGGACAAACTAAAGGTAAACTTGGTACCCCTGAAGCAAGAAGCATAACAGAAAGTATTACTTATGAAGCATTAAAATTCTTCCTTGAAGAAAATAAAGAAGTAGCATCAACTATTCTAGAAAAAGCCATGAAGAGTAAAGTTGCTCGTGAAGCTGCTAGAAAAGCTAGAGAAGATGCCAGAAATGGTAAGAATAAAAAAGGTATTGAAAAGAATTTATCAATGAAACTTGCACCAGCTCAAAGTAAGAATCCAAAAATCAATGAATTATTCATCGTCGAAGGAGATTCTGCGGGTGGTTCAGCAAAAGGAGGCAGAGATAGAAAGTTCCAAGCAATACTACCTTTACGTGGTAAAGTTATAAATAGTGAAAAAGCATCTTTAGATGAACTTATTAAAAATGAAGAAATAAATACATTAATTCATACAATCGGTGCAGGTATTGGACAAGAATTTGATGCAACTGAATCAAACTACGATAAAGTAATAATCATGACCGATGCCGATGTTGATGGAGCACACATTCAAATACTTTTACTTACATTCTTTTATAGATACATGCGTGGTTTAATTGAAACAGGTAAACTTTATATTGCCATGCCACCACTTTATAAACTTGATTATGGTAAAAAAAGGTTTTATGCTTATACCGATGATGAACTTGAAGAAATAAAAAGAGAAAATACTGGAAAATATAGTATTCAAAGATACAAAGGTCTTGGGGAAATGAATCCAGACCAACTTTGGGAAACAACAATGGATCCCGATACTCGTAGCTTGATCAGAGTAAAAATAACTGATGCAGCTCTAGCTGAAAAACGTGTTCAAGTTTTAATGGGGGACAAAGTAGAACCTCGTAAAGAATGGATAAATGAAAATGTTGAATTTACATTAGAAGACAACTATAGAAAGGAGTAAAAAATGGATATTATTAAAAGAATTGAAGACTATTCTCTTGAAGAAATAATGTCTTTAAGATTTGCAGCCTATGCTAAAGAAATCATTCAAGATAGAGCAATACCTGATGTTCGTGATGGACTAAAACCAGTTCAAAGAAGAATTTTATATGCAATGTATAAAGCTGGAAACACATCAGATAAAGGTTATATTAAATGTGCCGCAACTGTTGGTGATGTACTAGGTAAATTCCATCCCCATGGTGACTCATCTGTATATGATGCCATGGTTCGTATGAGTCAGTGGTGGAAACAAAGTGCAATTTTAGTTGACATACATGGTAATAATGGTTCAATGGATGGCGACCCACCTGCAGCATATCGTTATACGGAAAGTAGACTTGCAAAAATTAGCAATGAACTATTAAAAAACTTAGATAAAAATACTGTTGCTTGGGCACCAAACTTTGATGATAGATTCTTAGAACCAACTGTATTACCTGCTAAATTTCCAAACCTTTTAGTAAATGGAACAAATGGTATTTCAGCTGGATACGCAACAAATATACCACCACATAACTTAGGTGAAATAATTGATGCTACCATTAAAAGAATTGATTCACCAAATTGTTATCTAGATACAATACTTGAAATAGTAAAAGGACCAGACTTCCCAACCGGAGGTATAGCTTTTGGTAAACAAGGAATAATTGAGGCTTTTAAAACTGGTCGTGGTAAAGTAATAGTGCAAGCAAAATATGAATTTGTTAAAGAAAAAGGTAAAGAACAAATAATTATTACAGAAATACCTTTTGAAGTTAATAAACAAGCAACTGTTGCAAAAATTGAATCTTTAAGAATTGACAAAAAAATCGAAGGTATTTCTGAAGTTCGTGATGAAACAGATCGAAGTGGTATAAGAATAGCAATTGATTTAAAATCAAATGCTAATAAAGAAGTAATAATGAAATATTTATTTAAAAATACTGATTTACAAATATCTTATAACTATAACTCTGTTGCAATTGTAAATAGAACTCCGAAGACTCTAGGAATACTAGAAATAATTGATGCATACATTGCTCATCAAAAAGAGGTTATAACCAAAAGAACTGAGTTTGACCTAGCATACTATACTAAAAATTATAATATAGCAACAGGTCTAATCAAAGCAATATCAATCCTTGATGAAGTAATTGCTCTAATACGTGCTAGTAAAAATAAAAGTGATGCTAAAATAAATTTAGTTAATAAATATGGTTTCACCGAAGAACAAGCCGAAGCAATTGTTACACTACAACTTTATAAATTAACAAATACTGATATCGTAGTATTAAAAGAAGAATGTGAAAAATTAAAGAATCTAATCGAAGAATGCAATGAAATATTACATGATGAAAATAAGTTAAAAAATCTAATGAAATCAGAACTAAGAGAAGTTAAAAAGAACTATGCAGTTCCAAGAAAAACTGAAATCCGTGATGAAATCGTTGATATAAAACTAGATGCAAAAGAAATGATACCTGATGAAAAATGTGTAATAGTTGTAACTAATGATGGTTATGTAAAACGTGTAAGTCAAAAAAGTTTTTCTTCATCTACCGAAGAAACAACCCTTAAACCGGGAGACTATGTTACCAATAAATTCATGGCATCAACAAGGGATTCATTATTATTATTTACAAACCTTGGTAATTACTTATATGTTCCAATTCATATACTACCTGAAGTAAAATACAAAGATTTAGGTAAACACATAAGTAACACTATAATGATTAAAGAACAAGAAAGAATTGTTGCAAGCCTAATTTTAAAAGATAAATCTAAAACCTTAACATTATTTACAAAAAATGGTTTAACAAAACAAGTTTTACTTAAAGACTTCGAAGTAACTAGATATTCAAAACCAATGATGGCAATAAAACTAAAAGATGATGATGAATTAATAAATGCAGATACATCTAGTGATGAAGTATTATTTGTAACTAATAATGGTTTATACTTAAGATTTAATACAAATGAAATTCCTGTAGTAGGTACCAAAGCTAGCGGAGTAAAAGGTATAAACTTAAAAGATGATTATGTTATTTATGCCTCTCCGATAAAAAGGGAAGAATATTTAAATATTTATACTAACTATAAAACAATAAAAAGGGTAAAAGTAAATGAACTTGTAAGTATATCACGTGCTAAAAAAGGTAATATGTTGTTTAAAAAAGCAAAAACTAAAGATTATAAAATAAATTTTGCATATTTAACAGTTACAAAAGATACAAATATATATCGCACAGATAATGAAATTCATGAATTAAAAACAAGTGAAATACCAATCATGGATTTATCATCAACTGGAAGTAGTGTAAAATATAATTATGATTTATTTGCTCTAAAAAAAGAATTAATTGACTTAACTAAAGTAGAAAAAAATGATGATAAAGAAGATGTACAAATAACAGATGAAGAAGTAAAACCAACTAAAAAAGAGGAACAATTATCTTTTGCATCATTTATTGATGACTTCAAGATATAGAGAACTAGTTTCTCTTTTTTTTGTATATTAAATAAAAATTTACATAATATGTATTAGGTGACCATTATGAAAAAAGATGATTTTAAAAATTTTGTTAGAACTAAACCAGAACTTATTAAATATGTTAAAAATGGAGAAATGACTTGGCAAAAGTTTTATGAAATATATGATTTATATGGTACAGATGAAAACATCTGGAGTAAATACAAAACTACTGATAGAACAGTAGATTCTGGTATATCAAAAATAACTGAAATGGTAAAAAACGTTGATGTTGATTCCATTAAAAGCCATATTAATACTGCTCAAAAAGCAATAGATTTTGTAAGTGATTTAACAAAGAAAAATCCAACACCTGATTTAACTAAAACAATTGGAAGTGGTCCTATTAGTCCAAGACCTTTAAATAAATTTTTCGAGGATTAAATGCGTCTATTTAACATAATAAATTTTAAAGAAAAACAAGACTTATATAACTTACTTAAACTAAATTCATCATACATCAAAGATTTAAATCGTGGCACAATGGATTATAAAGGATTTGATAATATCATGAAAACAAAATACAAAAAAAGAACCACTGATAAAGTAAGTTCTTTAATTGATAATATGGACTTAGTAAGTTCTGTTTTAGATATTTTAAAATAATTATTTATGAACTAAAACTCTAGTACCTTTAGAAACTGTATTAAATATTTCTTTAACTGCAACACCAGGTGTATTAACACAACCATGACTTCCATTTTTTAAATAAATTTCTCCGCCATAATTTTTTCTCCATCCATCAGCATCATGAAGTCCAATACCTCCATCAAAAGGCATCCAATAATTTACATAACTTCTATAACCTGGACCAGTTAAATAAGTATTAGTTTGTTTATACTTAATAGAAAAATAACCAATTCTTGTATCATGTTTATTATTCATACCAGTTACACAAGGACTAGCTAAAACTAGTTCATTATTTTTATATAAATAAACCATTTGATCAGATATATCAACTTCTACGAATAAATCAGGTAATATTTCTATATTTTCTTTACTTATTAAACCTAGGGTACTATCTTCAGTTTGAACATAATAATAATTATTTATTTCATTTATAACTGTAACTTTTTGATATCTTTTTATTGTTTCAATAACTTCATCTTGTTTTATACCTAAAATATTACTATCTTTCTTTAGATACCCAAAATTATATTCTTCAAGTTGGGGATTAAAATAAAATGGATTACTTTCAATATATTCTTTAACTAAACTAGCTATATTATCAACCATTTCAACAATAGTTTTTTCCTTAGGTTCTTCACTTTCCATAGTCTTACTACTAACACTTGTAGCACAAGTATTTACTGCAATCGTCGTACTTAACAATGCAGATATTAATTCTTTTTTCATATATATTTCTCCTTGACTAAATATTCTATATTATTTTTAGTATTTTGTAAAGGTATAAATTTTAATATTGACTAAATAATATAAATGTAGTATGATTAAAACATAGAGAGGTGTCTATTATGGATATGAAACAAATTAAAAATGAACATGGGTTTACCCTTATTGAATTACTTGCAGTTATCGTAGTTCTTGCAATTGTAATGCTAATTGCTGCAACAGCAGTATTACCAAGAATGGCAGAAGCAAGACGTCAAGTGTTTGCAATCGAAGCAAATAACATTATTGAAACTGCTCAAACGTATTTCATGAATAATTCCTTAACTGGAACTGGTGGACAAGGTCTTCCAAATGACCCAAGTACAGTAAGATGTATAACAATTACTAAGCTAATCGAAGATGGTGTTTTAAAACAAGATAAGACAAAAGCTTCTGGTAAAGTTTTAGTAAAGAAAAAAAGTAAAGATTCTGATGTATACCTTTATGCAATTTGGTATACAAATGGAAAATTAATGGTTACTGGAAAAGGGTTAGATGCTCAAAAAGCATTTAATGCTGATATTTCTGCTCCAGATGTTGAAGATAATGATGCTGGAAAGATCGCTGATTGGGAATTTGCAACATGTGGAACAAGCGAAACATTTCCAACAGCTGGTTAAAAAAAACACTTCCTTCGGGAAGTTTTTCTTTGCAAGTAATTACATATGTGGTAAAATTATAATGGTGGTGATAATATTGAAAAACTTTTTACAGTTTGGTCATTTATTAGTACTAGGTTTAATTATACTACTTGGTTTCATTGCTTTTAAAAATACAGGTATGTTTGATAAATGGTTTGATAAAAGTACAACTGCAGAAATTATTAAAAGTGATATAGATAAAGATCAAGATGGAATAGATGATTATACCGATATATTAGAGGGTGCTAAAAAATTTATCGATACAAAACCAAGATATAAAAGTAAATATTATAGCAAAGGTTATCCAACAGATGAATATAGAGTATGTACAGATTTAATTTGGTATGCCCTAGATAATGCTGGATATGATTTTAAATCATTAATAGATGAAGATATAAAAACAAATAAAGATGCGTATGATAAAGATGTAGGGGACGCTAATATCGACTTTAGAAGGGTTAGAAATATTAAAGTATTCTTGGATAGAAATGTATTAGTTTTACCAAATAATGATGAATTTAATCCCGGGGATATCGTAGTTTATGATAATCACATAGCAATAATTAGTGATATAAAAAATAAAGATAAAGAAAACTACATAATACATCATGATGGAGTACATGCATATTTAGATAATGGTTTATTTAGAAAAGAAATAATTGGTCATTATAGATGGAGGTTAAATAATGGAATCAAATAAAAGAAAAGATAAATTAGTTAAATTATTAATAAATAAAGATTTTAATGTTGAAGATGAAGATGAATTAATTGAAATGCTTTTAGATAGCCCAACAGCAATTGATTCAGATAAAGAAGAAGATGAAAAAAGATCACTAGGAGATAGACTTGCTGATAAAGTAACAGAAGTAGCAGGTTCATGGGGTTTTATCTTTGGTTTTTGTATATTTTTAGTGGTATGGATAGTTATTAACTATGTAATGATTTTAACTATAGATCCATATCCATTTATATTACTTAATTTAATATTATCATGTATTGCAGCTTTGCAAGCACCAATTATTATGATGAGCCAAAATAGAGCAGCTAAAAAAGATAGCCTAAGAAGCTTAAATGATTATAAAACAGATTTAAAAAGTGAACTAATTCTAGAAGTTTTACATGAACAAATTAAAGAACTTCAAACTAATCAAAAGAAAATAATTAAGTTACTCGAAGAAAATAGTAACAAAGATAAAAATATATGATATAATGAAGTAGTGATGAATTATGAAAATAAAAAAACAAATAGAATTTAATAATATAATTAGTGATATTTTAAAAAATCAAGAAATAATTGATTTAAGATATGAATTCCATCATGGAATATCTAGATTAGATCATTCATTAAATGTAGCAAAATTAACATTTAATATATGTAAGACATTTAATATAGATACAATTAAAGAAACAACTAGAGCAGCACTTTTACATGATTTTTATCGTAGTTTTGAAGATTCTAGTTTTACTCATCATCCTTTAGTTGCAGCTAAAAATGCTAAAAGAGTATTTAACATAAATAAGATGCAAGAAGATATAATAGCATGCCACATGTTTCCAGCTACACTAAAATTACCAAAATATAAAGAAACATGGATAGTATCCCTATCAGATAAAATAGTGGCTATAAAAGAATGTACAAGATATAAATTACCACTTCAATTAAGTATATATTCCATGTTTATATTTAACTTTCTAATAATAAGAAGATAATTTCAAAAATTAACAAAAAAAGGTTGCACAAGCAACCTAAACATGATAAAATTTTAATAGAATAGAGGCTTCAGAATAGAGGCTTCAGAATAGAGGCTTCAGAATAGAGGCTT